>Ga0247608_10006500_pt1 | contig 12267 bp, 18 predicted proteins | sample 176DNAGHGlowgp2_FD_193490 | JGI IMG/M metagenome (GOLD analysis project Ga0247608, IMG submission 193490) | Sheep rumen microbial communities from Palmerston North, Manawatu-Wanganui, New Zealand - 1766 DNA GHGlow gp2 | ecosystem: Host-associated > Mammals > Digestive system > Stomach > Rumen ... | reverse complement strand
TTAGATAGATTAATTTCTCACGATCTATCTCTATAATTTTCATCTGTGATATTAATAAAGTAGTTATCATCCTCTTTTTCATAGTTAATTTTAATTACTCCGGACTCCATCATTCTTGTACACATCGATTTTCCTTTTCCCCAATCCAAACAAACTTCGAAAAGAGCACAAGCAATACAACCGTCCTCATTCTTCCACTCTACCTTAACTTTCTTCAATACATGTCTTTTATTCCTCGAGATCAATATTATATCTCCTTCACGCCTATATCTCATATTTCTAATATAAGGCATTAACGTTTTGCTGTGTGAGAGAAAACAGAGGGGAAATAAGAGGTCGGATTTTTACACAAGACGGAGGGTGAGGAACTTGTGTTTTCTTTCCCGACCTGAATATGATAAGGTGTGGGAATTATTACGGCCGTCAGAAAATTACACCTTCTCTCATTATCCCTCTGTAAAAATCACACAGCGTCAAAATCCTTATATATGGTAATTAACAAAAAGTGAAAGTGAAGCCATTTGAAGGGAGGTTGTCTGTGAAGATCATCTCTCTTTTTTATCGTCTTGCTCTTCTCTGGCCCTTAACACCTTATATTAGAGAGAAAGGAGATTGGAGGAATAAAAGCCCTGATCTCTTTAGTTAGAGTTTATTAAAGAAAAATAAACGTTGAAATGAAAAAACATAAATTAAAATTATGGGAAAAGAAAAAATAGATGATGGACATATCTCATTACAGAAATTCCCCGAGTCAGTACGAAAGCATGTAGGACTTTTCTTAGGGTCTAATCTTAAAGATGGTGCAGAAACCGCGTTAAGAGAAATTATAGATAATGCAAGCGACGAGGTGGGATCTGGTCATGGTGATACTGTCCATGTAAGTAATTATTTTAATGGATTTTGTTATGTAGCAGATAACAGCGATCGAGGAATTCCAATCAGGATTTCGGTAGATGACCCAAGTAAAACTGAAGCACTCCTGGCAATTACTGAACTTCATTCTTCTAGCAAATTTACAGTTGGAGAGATTGGACGAGTAGGAACGCATGGAGTGGGAGGTGCCTGTACTCAAGCATGTAGTACTCAATTCTACATGTTGGTGAGAGTAGGGGAACATAATTGGAAAGGATCAATTCCAGAAGTTGAGGAAGCTTGGAAATCTGTAGGACCAAGACAAAAGAACGAGTTATATTATATTATAGCTTGTGAAAAAGGATATAAAGTTTTTGAGGGATGTATGTTACTTAAGGATATTGAAAAACGTATGTTCAAGGGAATAAAGAAATTTACTCCTATTCCTAGAGGAATGACAACTCTAATATTCTTTAAGCTTGATCCTGAGGTTTTTGAAGAAGGATTGAAACCTGAGATCCCGTACATAAACCTAAACTATTTCTTACTGATCCAACAGAGATTTTTTGGAAGAAAGAAGATAAAGGTTATAGTAGATGGAGAAGATCTTAAATGTAATTTTAAGCCCTTTAAATTTGAGATTGCTACAACGATTAAACCAAAGGATGTGAATAGTCCAAATAAAGAAGTTGGTGTTTATTTGACTTTTGAAGTTAATGAAGACTTGTCAAAAGCAGATAAAGATATATTCGCTTCTGTAAATGGTCTTAATTGTCCTGCCGGTTTTCATGTTAACTTAGCAAAATCTATATTCAAAGCCGCCTTAAGATCACAATATAAGGTGACGCATGATCTTGCTTTAGAAGGCCTTAAGTTTGGAATCATTGTACTTTCAAATAGTAACATATATAATTCACAAACAAAAGAGAACCTAAAATCTATTGAGAAGGTCAAACTAGATGACTTTAATCCTGTTGTAAAAGAGGTAGAAAAAGTCTTTAGAAAGAATTCCGATTATTGGGATCTTCATGTTAAGAAACTAAATGAACTTTGGGATTCACGTCGTAACATTGGAGCCATTGAAAAAGCTGAAAGAATGATGTCAGCAGCTTCAGGGACTGGATTCTATAAGAATAGAAGTAACCTGATTGAAGGATTTAGTGATGCGACTCTAAGAGATCGATGGGGATGTGAGTTGTTTATTTGCGAAGGACAAAGCGCTTGCGGATCTTTGAAATCTGGAAGACGAGTAGAAAATGGTGGTTTACGTCAAGGTTGCATGGGCATTAAAGGTAAGATACTTAATGTTAGTAATGTTGATATAAATCGAGCATTAGAAAACAAAGAAATCTCAACAATATTTAGTGTTCTTGGTGTTGGTATTCAAGAGAAGAATGTAACAACAGGAGCAAAAACAATAGAAGAAGCCTACGAGCGGCTTAAGAAATGTGCTAGATACGGAAAAGTCGTGATAGCAACGGATTAGATTACGAGTAGTCCGAAGATTATAGAAATATAATCTTAAGAATCGTATTGTAGCGAGGAACTCTGGCTAAGCTTTAAGTACTAGAGAAGTAGCTAAGTCTCAGTAACAATCTTAAAGATACAGACAATTCGCTTATATTAATAAATTAGTTACAGTGATGTAAAATTAAAATGATTAGAAATGACTTAATAGAAAAGCTACAAAATGAAGACCTTGATAAAATATTCTTACAGCATAGGAATATTGATCAGGGAAATTATAGAGTAGCAAAAATAGACGATAATGTTGTTTGTTGGAATCCTGAAACTGGGATGATTATGGATTATTTCTATGATGATCAGATAGAAAAAGAGTGGTTTAACATAAATCTCATAGTTCCAGAAATGGATACCTTAAACACATTTGAAATGAATAGAGACGGTGTTATAAGAAAATTAAATCATAAAACAGGAACAGTTTCTATAAAGAAAATAATATATGATGTTGAATATCCTCAGTATTCTATTCCTTTAGACTCAAATAAGAAAGAAAAAAGATTAACAATACATAGAATGATATCTTTTATGTTTATACCAAATGATGATCCGGAAGGTAAACCTTTTGTAGATCATAAAGATAGAAATGTTATGAATTATTCTTTGACCAATCTTAGATGGGTATCTACGAAAGAAAATAACGAGAATAAAGGGCAAAGTAAATTTTGTGGAAATTTTTTATATGAAGCTTATGAAGATAGCGAATTTAAAAAACTTAAATTTACATTAACTGGGGAGGAAATACTAAACACTGAACATAATTCTCAAATAGTAAAAGCAGTTACTGTGGGATATGATAAAGATAGGAAGAAAGGGAAATATCATGGATTATATTGGAAAACTAGAAATTTAGATATAGAGAATTATCTAAATGAAGGAGAAACTATAGATGAATCAAAATGGGTTCTTCATTATTCTGGAAAAGCCTATATACATCCACTAGGAATTGTTAAAATAGTTTCTAGGCCTGCTGTAGTAACTATAGGACATGTAAAACATGGATACAGATTAACTTATGTTACTGGAATAGGTATATGTAGTCTTCATCGACTTGTTGCAGAAGTATTTCTAAATGGAAATAGTCCTTTACCGAGAGAGCTTCATATTGATCATATTGATGCAAATAGACAAAATAATAGAGTAGAAAATCTAAGAATTTGTACTAGAGCAGAAAATATGAATAACCCTTTAACAAGGGAACGTTTAGCAAAGAAAGTACTTGCTGAAGGAGTAATTTACAATTCAATAAGTGAGTGTGCAAAACATTATGGAGTGACTAGACAAGATATTACTTTTAGAGTAAATAGTAAATATCAGAAAGATTTTAGCTTTGTAACAGATAACTAATTTATTAATATGACAACGACTATCCCGAAAGGGAGTAGGGTGGTAAGTCTTAGACCATTCGAAAGATACGGCATCTGACCGAGTAATGTCGAAGATGAAAATATAGTCTGAACTCATATGAAAGTATGAGGGGAAGAAATTCTCGCATTAGAAATAGGCGATCTAGTGTAAACAAATTTGGCTGATTCAGACGGACAGCAAATAATGATGCTGTTATTGTATCTATTTTCAAAATATGCTCGTTTCCTAATAGAATTAGGATGTGTATATGTAATTGTATCTCCGTTATTTTATCAAGATGGAAAATACTTCTATCCAGGAGATCCAATGAACTCTAATAACATTCCTATAGGATTAAATCAAAATAGACCATTTTCACGATACAAAGGTTTAGGAGGAATCGATAAGGACAAAATTTATGATGTATTCTATAACCCTAATACGAGAAAACTGGTTCAAATAACTCCGGAAGGCTTAGATTTAGCTATGAGTTTGACGGAAGATATAAATGTAAGAAAAAAATTATTGATAGACGCAGGTATTATAACAAATCCTTTTAAACTAGAAGATTAATATGGCAAGAAAGAAAAAAGTTGAATTGCCAGTAATTACGCCGGCAGAAATAGAACAAAGAGCAATTGGTAAGGCTGTAACAGATGCTTACTTAGATTTCTCATCTTACATAAATAATCATAGACATCTAGCTGGATTTGATGGAGTAAAAGTATCATATAGAAGATTAATCTATACAGTGGCTATGAAATTTCCACTTAGTACCTTTACTCATACAAACACAGCAATAGCAGCAGTAGCTTCCATTCATAATCATGGACTATCTTCATTTAATGATATGGTTGCTACGCTGGTTAAATCTGGAGTTTTTACGGGGGCTGGTTCGTTTGGTTATATTAACATAGATGGAACAGTTAATGATCCATCAAACGAGAGGTATACAAGCATTCATTTATCAGAACTCTATAAGGATCTATTATATGATCTTTTGAAAGAGGATGTTCCTTATGTAGAGTCTCCGGGAGGTGCACCAGAGCCAACCTTCCTGCCTTTGCCTTTACCATTAGGACTTTATATGAAGAGTCTAAGTCAAGGTTTGGGTGTAGGAATTTCTATGATATATCCAAACTTCAGTGCTTGGTCTTTGTATCAAGCGTATATAAACAACAATCCTAATCTGTTGGAACCTAATGTAGATTTGATTCTGGATAAAAAGAATTCAGAACTTAAGAAACTTTGGGAGACTGGTCAGGGTAGAGTTGTATATGCTTATAAGATTTCAAGATATACGAATCCTGAGACAAAGATGGAAGGAATCTTGTTTGAAACAAAGGATGGAACTTCAATATTTACACCAAAACTGAAACCATTAAGAAAGCTTGAGGAGGAAGGAAAAGTGTATATAGAGGATATCACAGACTATGATTCCTGTAAGATGGTAGTATATCGAATTCCAGGAGCACGTGGAATAACTATAGATGATGTTGAAGCTTTATGCAGAAAATGCTGTTTTAGTGCGACAACCTTTAATTTGAACATTACAGACGAGTGCTCAGCGTTTCGTATCCCATTAAAATGCTGGGTCGAACTGACATACAAGCGTTATATCGATCTAGTAACGAAGGCTAATCAGAGGAAGATTAAGAAGACGGAATTTGATATTGCCGTTTTTGAAGCCATCCCGATAGTAGCGAATTATATATTGAACATAAATCCTAGGGCAACTGATAAAGAGTTGGTTACTAAGTTGGGGATGCCGGAAGAGATTATTTCGACGGTCCTGGGAAAACCAATATCATACCTTAGGAAAAATTCAGATACGACAGGTAAGGTAAAGGAACTAAAAGCTCGTCTGAAGGAGTTGAAAAAATTTAATCCTATCACCTATACCGAAGAAATTATAAAACGATTATAGCATGGAAAAACAGAAAAAATGTAGATATCAGATTTGTTTTCGAGGGGAGACGGAGGATGCGTTTCCAGTCGATTGGGATAAACTGAATGATGATATTTTTGATAATATCCTCCCTGAATATATTTATAATGTGTTCTCTCTAAGTAAGGAGGGACATTTGGGAGTAAAAAGTGTAGTATATTTTCGACCTGTTAAGAGATTTGAAAAACATATAATTCCAATCAAAGCGGGTAGAGGTAGTAACATAATTTTTGGTGTCTAACGAAGTGATACATTTTAATGGTTTAGATTCTATCATTGAGTCTATCTACCTTGAGGATCGTTTGGGAAATAGAATTGGGGACTGTAATGTTTTTGTTAATCCAGAGAATACAAAATATCTGGTTGGTAAATTGGTTATCATTAATTCCTTATCCTACCCTCTCGAATTAGTATCGAACTTGGTAGATAATGGAAACAGCGTAATATCCAGAACTAAGACTGGAGTGGAAGGAGTTCTTTTACATCCTTATATTATTCGAGTTTCTAATGGGATAATATATAATGGAAGAGTAGTTAATGGTAGAGTAAGCGAAGATGAAATATTACAAGATTACTGTTCATTCCCTGACTCTACTCTATATTTTCCAAAGCTTGATCCCCAATGCTATGATGTTATGGATGAATGGGGAAATCTTACGGCTTTAGGTTGGGCATTACATCAGGTTGGAGTTAAGATTAGAGATGGTCTTGATTTTCCTCATCTTGATCTAATAAAACTTGGAAAGATTGTGGAATGCTAAAATCCTTATATATAGAACATTACAATAAGTGAGAAGATAAGTGTTGGATTCTGGAGTGAGAGACCAGATGTGAGTTCTAGGTTTAGGCTTAGAATTCCCACACTTATTTTTTTCACGCCGTAATTTCCTGTGTGTTTATTATATCCTCTTAAGATTTGAATTTTGATTTTATGCTAGAGGAAAAAGGTTGAGAGATAAAAATTAATATTATCACACAGGAGTTTCACGGCGTAATCCTTATAAGTGTGTATATAACTGAGTATATATATTTTAACAAGAGTACAAAGATAGCAGTAAGAGGTGTCCTGATGTATAGGGAAAAGCGAGATTTATCTGAGAGAAAAGTAGGAAAAGTCTTAGCAATCTATTCAGTCTATCGCGCTTTTCCAAAGAGATCACAAAGGAAAGATATCTGGAATGTTTTATGCTGGAAAGAACCTAGATATATTAATGTTGAGCTTACAGGATATTTTATAGGTAGAGAACTAGATATTATTGGGAAGAGAGATTACAGAATTTTTGGACATCAGGTTAGAGCCCTTAGGAAACAACTTAGAGCTGACGAACTGGAAATATTTGATCGTTTTTACTATGAAAAGATATTATGGTAGGAGTTGAATTCATAGGAGTATATGAAGGAAGAGGTAAAGTTAGGGATGCAGTTAGAGGTGTTATTCTTGATCCTGGACTCTTCAATGAATCTCTAATGGTTTTCTATCTAGGAGGTACTATATGGAAACGACCCGGAAGAAGGGGAATCTTAGAAAAAGTTCTGAAAGAGGATGTCAAAGTTCAAAGATATTCCAAGATAAGATTTCGGTTAATAAAGGTTTTTGACAGAATTATACCAACAGAAGAATTAGAAAAAATGATTGAATATAATAAAATATATAGAACATGGAAAGAAGAGGTATTAAGGCAGGAGAATTAGCTGCAGAGTTAATGAAAAATCCAGAGGCTTCCGTATGGTGTGGTGCTTGGAATGGATATGTGTCGACTTATGCTGTAGTGGATCATGTCTTTAAGTTTGGATATGAAGAAGTAAGTAATGATTTCTTTGGTACTCCTGGAAGAATGGATAAACGTCTCTTTGATAAAAATGTGAAAGAGGTATTTTATGTTGGGAGTAATTTTGGAAGAGTGCCAAATCCCGATGTTGATTTTGGGGATGACAACATTGATTATCCTATTAATGAAGTCAACGGAAAAGAAGGAGATCCAAATTTAGTATGGAGGATGTCTGGATTTGAAAGTGAGGATGAAGGAAAGACTTGGAAGAAGGAGGGAGATGGTTGGGAAGTTATTTATGATACGACGACCAAAACCTTAGATGCCAATAATTTCAGGGATTCACGTCGTTTCGTAGGGAAGGTTGAAGGGATAGAAACCCTGAGAAATATTATTGAGTTACTAAAAATTGATTTAGCTATATGGACTTAAAAGAAAAAGAACTACTACTTCAAGACCTTTGTTCAAGATTACCATATGGAGTTCATTGTTGTGTTTTAAATTTAAATAAAACAATAAAGGAAGACAATGATATTATATATGGTATTGTTGGTGATAACATTGTAACATTAAAATCTAATAAAAATGAATGTTACATGTACTATCAGATTAAGCCATATCTACGTCCAATGTCTTCTATGACAAAGGAAGAAGAAAATGAATGCATAGGTTTTCCTCGCACAATAACTATCCCTCATGTAAGAAATTGGTTTGAATTTTTAATAACAAACCATATTTTTACTGATTGGCTAAATGCACATCATTTTGACTATAGAGGACTGATAGAGCGTGGATTGGCATTAGAAGCACCTGTTGGAATGTATAAAATAAAGGAGAAATAACTATGATTACAGAAGAAAAACAACTATTATTGGTAGACCTCTGTGCGAGGCTACCATATCATCCAATAGTATATGTGAATGAAAATTTACCACGTCTTAAACTTGGGTCAGCAACAAGGGCTAGAGAATATGTTGCAATAGATAAACCATGTAAACCTTATCTACGTCCAATCTTTTCAATGACTAAGGAAGAAAGAAATGAGTATGATTCAAAAAGAAAACATATTTGTGATGATTATAACCGTTATTGTTTTGATACTGTAGCGAGTATTGATTGGCTAAATGCACATCATTTTGACTATAGAGGACTGATAGATAAAGGTCTTGCATTAGAAGCATCAGAAGGAATGTATAATTAAAAAAAAATAGAGATGGATATTTAAAATCCTTCTCTACTTTTTCTTCTTTCCAGTCTCTTTAAACACATCTTTAGTTATGGAAGGAAATTTCTTTTTGATTATCTCCTTATCAAATGGCCATAATTTATTCCTCTCATCAATTTCCGTAATCTCAAACTTATCATTAAAGATTCCTTTCTTAAAGAACTTGGTAGCATATGAACAAGAGTGGTGATCATAGAGGAGCCATCTTTTTATTTTCATAGGAATCGTCCATTTTCTTTTTATTCCACTCCCATTTAATGCCCCCAATATACACATCACTGGTTTTTCTTTTGAGGATAGCGTGTTGAAAAGGAGAATTCCAACTCTTATCCTACCATCTATTTCATACTTCACTATCGCCGCTTTCCAATACATATCTTACCTGACTTTACTCCAGCCTTAACCTTCACCAACTCTTCATCCGTGAGTTCCTGATTTAAGGTTAAGAATTTAGTTTCTTTTTCGGCAATTGATCCAGACATATAAAGGTGCTCTCTGTAACTTCCTCCTAATATTTTCAAGATTTGTACTTTTGGTCTTATTCTTTTATTTAATTTTTTAGATAAAGGGCCTCTGAACAGGAAATAAAATCCTTTCTTATCTCCTAAAAAATCTATATAAGTTATTGGTCTTTCGTGTATAATAAAACCAATAGAATACCTTAATATCCATTCACTATAGTACATTCCTCCACTTTATTCTCTTAAGTTTAGCTACCACATCAATATTAGGAGTGTCACAGGGATTATCCAGGCGAGTTTCCCACACTATGTCAGGATAACAGTCTAAAATATACCGTACGATTCCCTGGCTTCTTGATTGTCCTGCTCTACAATGTATCCAAAAGTTCTTCCCAATATTGTCCTCTATAAACTTTACAATCTCTTCCGCCTGTTCTTCCCGTAGTCCATAAAAAACATGCCCCTTCCACTCTTGAGAATCACAGGAAAGATCATCAAAAGCCAGATTTAGTACGGTAGGATGAGACTGTGAAAAATAGTGTGTCTCTTCCTCGCCTAAATAATATTCCTGACATTCCTTACTTCCAATTATAGAGATAAATGCAATATCAGGAGGAAGGTTTGTATCACTCCACCCGTTACGTTCACATTCTAGATTAAACTCTGAATGACTAAAACATAATAATTTTCTTTTCATATCTTTAGTTCTTTAAAATTCCAATCCTCTACCCAAACATGAAAAGCAAATAGATTAAAATTCTTTCCCTTTATTGCCTTCCTTATTTTTCCACGTTTAATCGGTTTTTTAAGAGGAGTAACAATATATACAGAAGTTACCTCAATATCTTCCATAATAAAATAAATCGATCCTTTTTCCGTGATATGAAACCAAATCTTATGTATTCCAGTATTCATCTTTATATATCAGAGAGTTTGGAATTTTTGACCTCTCTTTTATGACGGGGAGAATAATAGAAGCCTTAATCTCCTGTTCAAACCATTCTGGATCTTTCATCATTTTTTCCGTCATTATAGTCCCCTCATTATAAAATTCTAAATTGGCCAAACACGAGTAAGGAATCCTGGTTAACCATATTCTCTTCTTGTTTTTCCTAATACTATAAGCATAGAGTCGAGTATACCAGTTTCCATCTTTGTTGTCATCTTTCCTAAATTGACTCAGGAAAGTTTCATTGGCTATCATAACTTCTCCCGGTTCTATTCCAAGATCACTGAGAAGAATGTAAATATGGAAGAAGCCTGGAGTATGTTGATAAATCCTACACCTTAAGACTCCTCCAATATCCAACATAGAAGTTCCTTTTCGTCAGGTTCATTTTCAAAATCTCTAAACCTAATTCCACTATATTCTTTTCCATATTCTATTAATAAGGTTTTGAATTCGTCTATCTCGGGGTTATCTTTTAAATCTACCACCGCTATATAGACAAATCCTTTACTCCCCAAAACGGCCTCTACACAGCGAAGGATAATACGTGTGGGAGTCAAGAGGTGAAGATTTCCCGGTGTGATAAGATAAACGAAAGTATCTGCACGTTCCTCATCTACCGTCTTATAAATCTTTCCCTTCCTTGCTCCTTTCTCCGGTAATTCTTTAAGACTGGAAAAATTGAAATCAGTGCTCCAAATTTTCGATACTTTTGGCAGGATATCAAATCTAACACCGGACCCATCTACCTCTTCAAGACACACGTAGATCTTCTCTTCGCTGATATCCGGAAACAAAACCTTATCTGCTACTATCGATACTACGTGAGAATCGTTTATATCGAGAGCTCTGAAAATTCCATCTTGGATCAGTTTAAAAGTATTATCAAGATCTTTTAAAAATATGCCACTTCTAAAAACAACTTTTAACGTCATCTTGAATAGCGTATCTTTTCCAACCCAAGGATAATTAACAGGTATATTTAATCTCTCTACCTGTTCTTTAATATAGGCTTCCGTTTGTTTTGCTTCTCCAGTTTTGTATATGGATGCTACTTGTCTTCCATTTACCCAAGTCATTTTGGCACCATAAAGGGCATTAACCGACAAAATCTTACGAGCTCCTAAAACAAAATTTATTCTGTTCTTCATAACTAAAAGAAGAGTAATAGGATTTTCCTACTACTCTTTACATATTTTAAGGCTGAGCAAATGGATTAGGCCCTGGTTTTGAATTACCTCCACCATTCATCATCTGCTTTACCTTCTGATTTATTCCACTCTGCTGCTTGTTATATTCTATTACCATTCTCTCAATATCCTGTGGTGTATATCTAACTTCCTCTTTGATTTGAGCTAACTGTTGATAAACTCCATACGGGATCTCATAGAAAGTTCCTTCTATTCGAATTACATACTTTTTCGTTCCAACTCGCCCACGTCTTGCCTTAGGTATGTAGCAGGTGTACACATGATTGGGACATTCGGGAGCAGTTCTTGAAATAGTAACAATAAAGTCAGCAGTTTCTTGTTTACGTTTAGATTCTCCAATACCATCAAGACCTATCAATCCACTCCAATATGCTTGTTTTGCCTGTGCACACATTAGTACCAGCCTTCCTTTCATTGATAACCTAGTATAGTCAGAATAAATCTTTCCATAATTAGAATACATACTAGATCCGGAATCCTCAGTACCATCAGAAGCGCCGGCATGATTCGCGTCATAATCTACCACGACCACTTCGAAGTCACGCTCTAAGGCATAATCAACAATTTCAGTAGATGTAACTTTACCTGACGGATTTATTGATAGTTCCAAATTATCTCCTGTAACCTTTTTCAAGTTATAGAAAATATTCTCCATATTATTGTAAGCCTCAGCAAAGCTACAATTTGCATAGATAGCTCCCAGTCGAACAATCCAATCTCGTTCAACCAAGTCACCAAGAGTTACATATAATACTTTTACTCCACACGATGCAAAGTATAAAGCTAAGTTCATTGCAAACAAACTCTTACCTACACCCGGAGGAGCTGATATGATTCCGATTTGGCCTCTCTCAATACCATTATGCGGAGGAAATACATCATTTAACCATTGATAATTAGTTCTTATTGCTCCAAGTCCTTTATCTGCCAGTACTTTTTGAATATTAATATCTCCAAAACTGAAAGACTTAAAGGAATCATTTG
>Ga0247608_10006499_pt1 | contig 12267 bp, 8 predicted proteins | sample 176DNAGHGlowgp2_FD_193490 | JGI IMG/M metagenome (GOLD analysis project Ga0247608, IMG submission 193490) | Sheep rumen microbial communities from Palmerston North, Manawatu-Wanganui, New Zealand - 1766 DNA GHGlow gp2 | ecosystem: Host-associated > Mammals > Digestive system > Stomach > Rumen ... | reverse complement strand
ACCAGCAACACTGCTAATACTACATATAGTATTGTACGTGGAAAACTGTTGATAATAGTTACAGATTTATGCATCACATCAATATTTTAATCCATAAAATATACTTGTAACTGCAAATATACGATATTTATCGACAAACGCCCAACAACCCCTTTATGTTTAACGTATTTTAACGCAGGATTTAGAAGTGATGAGCCTTGCCAAAAACACGGGCAACGTTGGCGTTAGTCTGACGGCATATATCCTCCTCAGCAACACCGTAAACCTCAGCCAGACGAGTGATGACGTGATGGATGAAGGCAGACTCGTTGCGCTGTCCTCGCATGGGAACGGGTGCCATGTAGGGAGCGTCAGTCTCAAGGACGATACGGTCTAGAGGTACGACAGCAGGAAGCACCTCAGGCAGATGGCTTTTCTTGAACGTCAGCACGCCACCGATGCCCAGCACGAAGTTCTCGAAGTCAAGCAGCTGACGTGCCTCCTGTTCGTTACCAGTAAAACAATGGAACACGCCACCAGGCAGTGCATGTGCATACTTCTTGATGATCTGCACCATCTCGTTTTGTGCCTTGCGACAGTGAATCATCAGCGGCAACTGCAAATCGACAGCCCACTGTACCTGAGTCTCGAAAGCCTCTAACTGCTCGTGTTCGAACTCGCGACTCCAATAGTAGTCAAGACCGATTTCGCCGATGGAAGTGAGAAGTGAGAAGTGAGAAGTGATGAGTTGTTTCAATTTATCCAGCTGCTCTTTCCAGTCCGCCTTCACCTCCTCAGGGTGCAGGCCTAGCATGGGATAACAGTAGTCAGGATACTGACGGCAGACATCAATAACCGACTGACACGACGCAACATCGATAGCAGGCAGGAAAATGCGTGTGCAACCTGCCTCGCGGGCGCGCTGAACAACGGCATCGCGGTCCTGTGCGAACTCTTCGCCGTCCAGATGGCAATGGGTGTCTATGTAATTGAGAATTGACAATTGAGAATTATGATTACTTATTACGGTGCAGGAGTTCGTCCATGTAGGCGCTGAGGGCTTGCTTGCACTCCTCAGGCACGTTGACCTCACTCAGTGTCTGTCGGGCTAAATCGAAGTAGTAGTTAATCTTGGCCTCACAGAGTTGGCGGATGCCTATCTCATCGTAAAGACGCGTCACCTCAGCAACCTTCACCTTACGATTGAACGTCGGAGCATTGATCCAACGTGAGAGTTCAGCACGCTGTTTATTGTTGGCACGATTGAAGGCATTGATGAGCATATAGGTTTTCTTGTTAGAAACAATGTCGCCACCAACGGCTTTGCCAAACACTTTCGGGTCACCGTAGACATCCAGTAAGTCGTCCTGCAACTGGAAAGCCAGACCAATCTGCTCACCCAAGCGATACATGCGCTCTGCATCGGCCTGAGGCGCATCAGCCAGAATGGCACCCATCTTCAAGGCACAAGCTAACAGCACAGAGGTCTTCAAGCGAATCATCTCAATATACTCGTCCTCAGTGACATCGTTGCGCGTCTCGAACGACATGTCGTACTCCTGACCCTCACCAATCTCAAGAGCGGTAATGGTAAAGAGGTCAAGCACGGCCTGCAACTTATCGGCTGGCACCTGAGCCACGCGCTGATAGGCCAGCACTAGCATGGAGTCGCCCGAAAGGATGGCCTTGTTGGCATTCCACTTCTTGTGAACCGTTTGGTGTCCGCGACGTACATCGGCATTATCCATAAGGTCGTCGTGCAGCAGGGTGTAGTTATGATAGGTCTCTAAGCCAATGGCAGGCATCAGGATGTCCTCGGGATGCTCGCGCCATAGATTATAGCCTAAGAGGGCCAGCACGGGACGGATACGCTTGCCACCGATGGCCAGCACATACTGTACGGGCTCGTAAAGTGAAGCTGGTTTGCGTTCGTAGGGCAGACTTGACAGAAAGTCGTTGACACACTTGAGAATCTGGTCAGAAGAAAGCTGTTTCATATTTTTTCGTTATTTCGTTATTTCGACATTTCGTTATGATGTTATGACGGCATTCCAAAGTTATAATTTAAAGACGATCGGTATGCAGACCTTGGTGCGACAGGGTTGGTCGTTTTGGATGCCTGGTTCCCACTTAGGCATCTTGCGCAGCACACGCAAGGCCTCACGGTCGCATTCAGGGGAGAGTGACTGGGTAACATTGATGCCAGTAACGCTGCCATCCTTCTCGACATAGAACACAGCCACCACCTTGCCCTGCGTCTTACGAGCACGAGCAGTGGCGGATACTGCAGATTGCGGGTAAGCCACTTCATAAACTCAACGGCACCACCAGGATACTTTGGCAAATCCTCGACAATATGGAAGTTAAGCGGATTGTTGGGGTCGACATTCAGGGCAGCCAAAGCCTTGTCGTCCTCTTCCTGCAACTCCTGAAGCAGTTGTTCGTCATCGTCGCCTTCACCCTCAACAGCCGCTTCTACATCATCAGATTGCAGTTCTACTTGGTCATCCACGACGTGCAACTGTTCGGTTTTCGGAGCTTCTTGCTTTTCTTCGATACGACTGGTCAACTCCTCGTTAGACATTGGCACCAGCTCGCTTTCGTGCATCAGTTCATCGAGGTCAATGGGATCAATGCCATCGTCAGAATCAACGGAATTCCACTCTAGCGAAACATAGAAAATAGACAAGACGAAAACGAGACCCAGCAGGAATCCTGTGGTACGACGTTGGTCAATATCTGCACTTCGAGTCTTTTTTTGTTCCATCATCTATGCAATAAAAAGCATCATACTCCGTTAATTATTCGTGCAAGGCTGCAATAAAGCGAGCGCCAGAAAATTTGTTTTCACTTGGCGAGCGTGAGCAGTCTCGTCGAATTTTTCGACAAAGGTACAAAAAAGTTTAGAGTTTAGAGTTTAAAGTTTAGAGTTTTTATTAACTTTGCACCACATTTAGAGATTATTAGATGAAAAAAGGTGTTTTTGTCGTCATATTTGTCCTTACAGCTATCATTCTGAGGGCACAGGAAAGCCAGGAGGCATACAGCTTCCTGCGACTGCCCGTAAGTGCACACGTGGCAGCATTGGGAGGTGACAACATCACCATTAACGACGACGACCCTACCCTCATATTCCATAACCCCGCACTGATAGCCGGTGTGACGGACAAGAGTCTGAACCTGAACTACATGACTTACATGGAGGGGTGCAAGACAGCTTCAGCTTCGTTTGTCAAGGCTTACAAAGAACGTGCCACGTGGGGTGTGTCGGCTCAGTACATGGACTACGGTAAGATGAAGCAGACCACCGTAGAAAACATTGATCAAGGCGAATTCTCGGCAAAGGACATTGCGCTGGCAGGTACGTTTACCTATCTGCTGGGCAACAAAGTGAGCGGTGGCATCACGGCACGCTTCATTTCGTCAACCATCGGCAGTTATTCATCGGCAGCTGTAGCGATAGACTTAGGCATCAACTATCTGAACGAGGAGACAGGCTTGTCGCTGTCGGCTGTAGCAAAAAACCTAGGTGGACAAGTGAAAGCGTACAACGACGAATTTGAACGCATTCCACTTGATTTGCAGATTGGTATCACAAAACGTCTTATTGGATCACCCCTTCGTCTGTCGGCCACACTGACACGTCTGAACAACTGGGATCAAGGACTGATTAAGCATCTTGCCATTGGCGGTGACCTGCTATTGGGTACGCAGTTCTACGTGTCGGCAGGCTACAACTTCCGACGCTCGAGCGAGATGAAAATCAACGACAGCGAAGGTGATTCGAACCACGGTGCAGGTGTGTCGCTGGGTGGCGGCATTCAGTTACAACGCTTCAAGTTGAACGTCGGCTATGCCAAATACCACGTGTCAGCCTCATCATTATTGATTAATGTTACTTATTCGTTATGAAGAAGATTACAATAGCTATTGATGGCCATAGTTCGTGTGGAAAGAGCACGATGGCTAAGGATTTAGCCCGCGAAGTGGGCTATGTATATGTAGACACAGGCGCCATGTATCGTAGTGTGACGCTCTACGCCCTGCGCAATGGGCTGTTTACCAATGAAGGTATCAAAGAGGCCGAATTGCGCCAACAGATGCCGAACATCCAGATTTCATTTAAGTTCAATCCTGAAACGGGGCGTCCGGATACTTATCTGAACGGTGAACTCGTAGAACAGGATATCCGTACGATGGAGGTATCAAGTCACGTCAGTCCGATAGCTACACTGGGCTTTGTACGCGAGGCTATGGTTGCCCAACAACAGCAGATGGGTAAAGACAAGGGCGTGGTGATGGACGGCAGAGACATCGGCACCGTCGTATTCCCCGATGCCGAGCTGAAAATATTCGTCACCGCCTCAGCAGAGGTGCGTGCGCAGCGTCGCTACGATGAGCTGAAAGCAAAGGGTATGGAGGCTGACTATGATGACATTCTGAAGAACGTTCAGGAGCGCGACTACATTGACTCACATCGTGAGGTATCGCCCCTAAAGCAAGCTCCAGATGCCATTCTGCTCGACAACAGCCAAATGACCATTGCCGAGCAGAAGGAGTGGTTGATGCAGCGCTTCAACGAAGCCACCCGCTAAGTTTTATTCCGTCCCACTAATGGCGTCGCGGCATTGCTCCATCAGCCACTTAGGTGTTGATGTAGCCCCACAAATACCCACAGTCTTGATATTCTCAAGCCACTGTGGGTTTATTTCTGCAGGGCCCTCAATGAGGTGTGTATTGGGATTGATACGCCGACATTCCTCGAAAAGCACTTTACCATTCGAACTCTTACGACCACAGACGAAAAGAATGAGATCGTGACGCGAAGCAAACTGCGAGATGTTTGGCATGCGGTTGGCCACAGAGCGGCAAATGGTGTCAAAACTTTTAAAGGTCGCGTTGGGCGATATATGTTCCTGGATATACTCGATGATGCGATGAAACTCGTCAAGCGACTTAGTGGTCTGACTGTAGAGGTAGATGTCGCGCGAGAAATCCAACTGGCTTACCTCATCGAAATGCTCGATGACAATAGCATTAGAGTGAGTCTGTCCTACCAGTCCCAGTACCTCGGCATGACCTTTTTTGCCAAAGATGACAATTTGAGCAGCGGACTTAACGGACAGACTTGGACTGTCTGACTGATTATTAGAATCGTACTGACGCTTGATGCGCTTTTGCAATTGCAGCACCACAGGGCAGGTTGCATCGATAATCTCGATATTGTTCTGGCGAGCCAATTCGTAGGTTTCAGGTGGTTCACCATGAGCACGTAACAGCACCTTAGCATCGTGCAACTGAGCCATTTCGTCGTGATTGATGGTGATGAGTCCCATCTCGCGCAGACGCTCGCACTCCATACCATTATGCACGATATCGCCGAGGCAATAGAGTTTATTGCCGCGAGCCAACTCCTCCTCAGCTTTCTGGATGGCAGTGGTCACACCAAAACAAAAGCCGCTGCCGTTATCAATCTCAATATTAAGCATCTTTTTTAGAAGTTGAAAAGTTAGAGGGAGTTAGAAGACAATTGTTTAAAGTACTCATCTAACAAACCCTGAGCTGCCGTAAAGCTGGTTTGCAGGCCAGCAAGTACGGAACGTTCTGCGACAGGCAGTTCATTGCGGATAAGTGCGTTGTTGTAGAAGTTCAGCCGCAGATGTTCGTTGATACTCTCATACATCCAGTACTTGGATTGTTCGTTACGGCGATAGTCGAAGTAACCATTCTGCTTGACGAAATCGAAGTACTCATAAATCATGTCCCAAATTTCTTTGACGCCAGTACCATAGAAGCCACTATAGCATAGCACCTTGGGTGACCAGCCACTCTCGGGCATCGGAAAGAAATGAAGGGCATTACGGAAGTTTGTGGCAGCCATCTGACAGCGGTCCACATTATCACCATCGCACTTGTTGATAACAATACCATCCGAAATCTCCATGATGCCACGTTTGATGCCCTGCAATTCATCACCTGTACCAGCCAACTGAATGAGCAGGAAGAAGTCAACCATAGAGTGACAAGCCGTTTCGCTCTGACCGACACCTACCGTTTCGACGAATATCTTATCGAAACCAGCAGCCTCGCAAAGGATAATGGTTTCACGGGTCTTACGGGCTACGCCACCCAGAGAACCAGCCGTTGGACTAGGACGGATAAACGAGTCAGGATGTACGGAAAGTTTTTCCATACGTGTCTTATCACCCAGAATACTACCCTTGGTACGTTCACTGCTGGGGTCGATGGCCAACACTGCCAACTTGCCCCCCTTTTCTTTCAACACGTGAATGCCAAACTCATCGATACTGGTAGACTTACCTGCACCAGGCACACCGCTAATACCAATGCGTACGGAGTTGCCGCTATAGGGCAGACATTTATTGATGACCTCCTGAGCCTTCGCCTGATGGTCGGGATTGACACTCTCCACCAACGTGACTGCCTGAGAAAGGACGGTGACATCGCCCTTGACAATGCCCTCGACCATATCAGCAGCTGAAAGTTCACGACGGCGCACACGCTGACGTTTCAAATAGGGATTGATGATACTGGGCTGTTCGACGCCGCTGTTGACCTGAAGGCCTGCATATTCTGAACTATTCTCGGGATGATCCATATTTTATAACTTTTTGGCTATTGGCCATTGGCTATTGGCTAAAAGCCAACAACTAACGGCTTACAGCATATTTATTTTGCATTAATATTGATGACGACTTTACCTTTGTCAGGGTCGTTAGTAATCATCAGCAGACGCGGACGGCGGCGAAGCTTGAGTATTTCGTCGCGTATAGCAGTCACTTTGAGCTTGGCAGACTGACCTGGAGCCAGCTTGCTCTTACTAAGCGATATGTTAAGTCCGCCAGTAAACATCTGCAACGATGATATTTCGAGTTCAGTCTGTCCCTGATTGGTCAGTTCTATGACATCAGTCTTTTTCTTCTTTCCGTCAAAAGCTATATCTATGTTCTGCTTTGACATCGTCAACTTAGGAGCACGCAGGCGCTCGTCAGCTGTCGTCTCTGCGAAGGGAGGCAACAGGACAGCCGACACACTGATTTCGTGGTCAGGACTCACTTTGTCGCCAGGATTGCCTGCCAGATAAACTGAGGTCTGTGTCAACCCATAGTCGTGCAACTTATCGGAGTGCAATGTCACAGTAATCTTTCCTGCCCTATTGGGTGCTAACTTCTCAGGTACCATCACTGCAGAGAGATAAGAAGGGAGGTGCATCAGGTTAGGTTGATAGATTTGGGTACCATTATTATAAATATTCAACTCCTGTACCTGTTCGAAGCCTTTATTCACATCGTCATACTCCAGTGCATCCTTATCCAGTCGCAGGTCGCCCATCTCAACGGGATATGTACCGCTAAGGTCTACATATCCTGCCTGCACAATACCCTTTATACGAATAAAGAGCGGTTTCTTGGAAGCATTGCTGAAGATAGCTGCCTGATGATCGAAATGACCCAATTGGCGAGCATCATAGGTCATCTTTATCTGAAACTTGTCGCCAGCCCCAATCTGTTCCTTCGGATAGTCGATGTTGGTGCAGTAGCAGTCTGGCCGCACCTCAGAAATCTTCAAATGCTTATGACTCTTGTTCTTAAACTCAAAAGTGGCAGTGACAGGCATCTGATAGCCCGTCCGCCCAACATCAATAGTCGTCTTGTCTGCCTCAATCTTTTGCGCCCTCGCAGGGCTAAATGATAAATGACAAATGATAAATGATAAACCTATCACCATCAATATCCTTATCCTATTGTTTTTTTCTATCATATTATTATTTTTCACTTTTCACTTCTATCCTCATTGAGGGTGTTGTAGCTCTGTATTCTGGTGCATAAGCACAGCCCACAGTACATGTACCTGTCTCGTAGGTTCCAGCACGATCAATGTAATATTCGGTTTCAAGCACATGCTTGCCTTTCGAAATGCCATAGTAGAAATAGTGGGTGGCATTGTCCTTCGGTGAGCAATAGGCACCGTTACGATAGCCAGAAAGCTGGCGTACGGGTTCCATACATGCTGCACGGCGATCAACTACCTGAACGAAATCGAGGTCACGCTCACTCTCAATGGTGATACGAACCTTGATACGATCACCAACGGTCAGGCTATTAGCTGTTAGCTTCTGACCATTAGCCGTGCGTAGCTCGCGCGTCACCTTGATACCACTCTGCGATGCCTCAATATCGCTGGTATTCTGGAAGAACTGTGCATAGACAGCACCCCACGAAGTACCCTCTGAAGTCTTAGTGGCAGTAAACGTCTTTCCATGAGGTTCCGAAATTGCAGTCTTCACATAGCCAACACCAGCCGTAGCCTTAGATGTCTCGATAGGCGTATTGTCAATAGCAAGTACTGTCGGAGCGCCCTTGGTTTCCAGAGAATTCTGACCTTTCAAGAAAGCATAGATGGCATTGACGCTATTAATGGGTGTATCCCATGCTTGTGTACGTTTCTCCTGCAACAGCCAGCGACGCATCTCGTCAACCGTCTGTTTGTCCTGCGGTCTTACCATCTGAATAGCTTCGATGGCTGCGACCTCTGTTGGTATCTTGTAGTCATACCAAGAATAGCTGGCTCGAGGGGTATCGTAATAACGTCCCATTTCCTCAGTAAAGACCGTGTACTCTTTTAGACTCTGTACATATTCTGCTGCAAGTTTAATGTCGCCATGCTTTGACAGAATGACAGTTGTAAGCGCCTTTTCATAGATAGTCTGGCGTTTGATTTCCTTCTTCAGCAACTTATAAAGATAGTCGTTGGCACTCTTTACATCATTCGACAACTGACGTCCATCAAGGGCACAGATGTAAAGCCAGCGCAAGGCTGTGAATGAGGGGAAGGATGGCTTGTGTCCCTTCTTCTCAGCCTTCTTCATCTCTTTGACCAAATCGACCATTTCCTTGCCAATATAGTTGAAAGCTTTATCAGCAATCTGCTTTACGTCTTTCTGTTCACCAGTCATCACATACAGACGAGTCAGCATTTCCTCAACAGCCACAGTGACCATCGTGCTGCCAGGCATTTCAGGATACCACGAGAACGAGCCATCAGCTCTCTGCAACTTCTTCAGCTTCTCGACAGCCATATTCAGGCGGTTAGCAATAAGGTTCTCGTCAAAGAAGTCGCCTAAACGCTGTTTCTGTTCACTCTCACGATCGGCAGCACAGACCCAAGGCGTTTCACTCAGCACAACATCCTTCAGTTCTTGGTTCTTTTCCAATTGAGAATCGAGCGACGTAGAGTTTGTTGTCATTGCCTCACGCTTCCATTGCTCAAAAACGCCCTTTACCTGTGGGCTTTGGTCTAACAGCGTCTTTGCCAGAAGATTGCTGTAATAAGAAGCAGCCTGATCAATGGCACTATGTTCCAAAGGCTGACCTGTAGCAGCCAACGACTGTACCATCATCCATGCTGGATTGTTGGTATATTCGATGGTCAACTTCTGCTGTGCGGTTCCTGCTGGGAAGAGTTTAGTCAGATCGACGGTTTTCACACCAGCTTCGTGCTGGGTAAACGGAACGGTCTTTGTAACATATTCGCGATTGGGCAAAACAGGCAAATAATGCTGTTCACCATCCGAGAAGCCTTCACCTGTTGCTATCACTTTGCAGATAAGAAGTGATGAGTGATGAGTGATAAGTGATAAGTGATAAGTGACGTTAGCAGACTTTTCAGATTCTGCCGAGAACGACTGCTGTTGCTCGAATACCGTTTCGTTGGTTTCAGGATCTACAAGTAGTAGTTTAGCCTGACCACTGACAGCATGGTCAGACGTATTAAAGATGCGAGCGGAGATTTCAGCCTCATCACCCATACGGACAAAACGCGGCACATTGGGCTGAATCATCACATCTTTCTTGGCTACAGTTTCACCATCGATAAAGCCATACAGCATATCCGTCGTATTCGAGACGCCCATAAAACGCCACGTCGTCAAACTTTCAGGCAACGTAAACTTGAGAACTACCAGTCCATTGTCATCTGTCTGCAAAGTGGGATAGCAGAAAGCTGTCTCCTGAAGGTTCTCGCGGATATTCACTTCCTCCTGCTTCTCCTCACTATCCTTGCCTTTGGCCTTTTGTGCGCCAACAGCTATCTCTACTTTCGCCTGCGGCACTTCTGCTGCGGCATCATTGCTGCTCATTACATCGAAAGCTCCGATGGCTTTTTCCTCAACCATAGCGGCACTGGCTTTTGCCATTAACACACGACTACCCGAAAAGCCTCCACGTGTATAGCGACCATAATAGGAATACTGCGGATAGACGCTGCTATCGAAATGGCTGAACCTGAGATCAGAGACGATTAATCCCTGATAGGCTCGCGAGCCACTTGCACTAATGCCCCCCCAGGATGACCACTGCCATGCAGTGGAGGGCTGTGGTAAATAACTATGGGGAAAAAATGCCCAATGGTGCGGATTAATCTGGTCGAGGCTCTTATCGTAGAGCACAGCCATGAGCGAGGCATCAGCGGGTGTACCGTCAGGCTTCGTTATCTTCAATTTCCATTCTTCCTGCTGTCCAGGTGTCAAACGGTCACGGAACGTCTCCCACGACGACTTCAACCGCTTGTCAGGCATAGGACGTGTAATGGTCTGTTGATGCATGTGGCATACGCCGTTCTTCACCCAAGCGAAGGTCAAGAGCAAACCATTGCCATACTCTTCCTGATAGGTAAACTTACGATTAATCAGCGCGGCATCTTTTTTCACGCTGCCACTCTCCAACATCTCGTCGCCACTGAAAATAGAGTAGACGATATGCAAATCAGGATCGCTGGAACCTACCTGAACTGTAACAGGTTTGCCATCGTTAGGGAACTGCGAGTCTGACACATAGAACCAGTCCTCAGTCTTCGAGGCAGGCTTCTTGTCGTCGAGACTGAATACCACAAACTTCATATCAATACTATCACTCTGGCATACTGCTTCCAGACGATGTTCACCTGACTTTAATTGAGAATTGAACATTGAACATTGAACATTGGCACTCCACTGCTGCCACTTACCGCCATCAATACGATACTTCAGCTTGCCTGCTATGGGCTTGCCAGCAGCGTTGCAACGTGTAAAGGTCACCTGAGGCATCTGGTCGCTGCGTACCTTTTGAGGTAGATTGCAGGTCAAAGCTGTTGGCTTAGTACCCAAAGGCAATGACATCGTACCACTATGCGTCTCGCCAGCCATATCAGTAATATCAGCCTCAACGACGAAGTTATAGTACATTGGAGAGTTGCCCATGCTCTTCGGCACGACAAGCGGCATATCCACCTTAAAGGTACCGTCATCTGCCGTCGTGGTCTCACCTTCATACAAATCTTCATCCTCTTCTCCGCGACCATAATAGCCACTTTCCCAATACCAAGAATATGACAGCCACCAGAAAGCCACCTTACGACAAACGGTATACCTCACCTTAGCACCTTGTACAGGTACGCCAGCATAACTCAGCGCCTTACCTTCGGCATGAACGGTATCACCCTGCTGGTAGGATTCTTTATATTCAGCAAACTCCACTTGGAAAGTAGGACGCTTGTACTCTTCTACACGGAAGCTGACACTACCGCTATTGCCTGTGCGAATACTGAAACGGCCATTCAGCAAGCCCTGAGGCAGAGTGAACTGCACGTTGCACTTGCCAAAGCGGTCTGTCACAGCCTGTTGCTCACCAATATTCTTATTATTGGCGTCACGTAGTTCAAATCGCACCTGCTTGTTGGCGACTGCCTGATTATCTAGTTCCGAAACTTCTTTCCACACGATAGCTGTCACGCTGACGGTCTGTCCTGGACGATAGATGCTACGGTCTGTAAACAGATTGGTGTGTTCTTGGTTATACTGACGTTCATAATAGGAATAACGTCCATAGCTATTTGACACAGGACAATAGCTGTCTGTCTTGGTATGGGCAAACACACCAGCAGGTTTCTTTGAATCGTCCATACGATATATCACTTCACCCTTGCTGTCAGGCGTAAAGTTCTTGTAAGTCTGAGGCTTACGCCATCCGTTAGCAAAACCTAAACGGAGCGTTGCATCACTGACAGGCTGACCCGTTGTTGCGTCAACAATCACATAACGTATTGTATTGTCGGGCTGATGCTGCATGATGACACGCATGCCTGATACAAAATAGAACGAACGAGAAACCTTCGTCTCAGGCTGGGTCTCGAACTCCAGCATATAAACGCCTGCCGACAGTCCGTCGAGCAGAATGGAATCCTCAAAAACCTCATAGTCCTCATGTCCTGAAAAAGTCAGCGTACGCCTTG
>Ga0247608_10006493_pt1 | contig 12274 bp, 11 predicted proteins | sample 176DNAGHGlowgp2_FD_193490 | JGI IMG/M metagenome (GOLD analysis project Ga0247608, IMG submission 193490) | Sheep rumen microbial communities from Palmerston North, Manawatu-Wanganui, New Zealand - 1766 DNA GHGlow gp2 | ecosystem: Host-associated > Mammals > Digestive system > Stomach > Rumen ... | reverse complement strand
TGCGCATTCTGCCACCCAACCTTGTGGAGGCATACGAGATCAAGTCCGCTCAGACGTGGAATGTTGACTTCTTTGCCAACCTCAACTACCTGCGTCCTCTGCTGAAGGAGCGGCTGCTAAAGACAACGGTTGTTTACGACGGCACGCAGGAGAGTCACCAGACGGACAACGGCATTATCAACTTCCGCCACCTTCAGTGGTAGCCTTGGCAGCAGACTTCCTGCTCATCACCCTGAACGACATGCTTTGTCTCGGTGTTTTTGTCCGACATTTGTCCTTTAGTCGCCGCAAATCTATAGGTTTTTCATAACCCACTGACTATCAGCTGTCTTTCAAGCCTATATATATACACCGCAGCGTTACATGCGGCGTGCAGACTTGGAGAAATCGCTCACGCTCGGCCGTTCAAGCGAGCTTGATGGCACTCGCTTAATCGCGATTTTCGACACGCAGGACACTATGCGTCAAAAGTACGACATACGCTTACCTTTTTATCTTTTTTCTGTGCAAGAACACATATTTTCCGTCAACATTTGCTTGGTAGCGTCAGTACCAACGCTTGGTAGTGTGAGTACCAGCGCTTGGTACTCGCAGTACCAGAATGTGGTACTCGTTTTGGTACTGTGACCACCCTGATTATCAACCGTATCGCGTGCCAGGATGCTTCAGCTGTATCTTCTTATCGAGATCCACAGACTTGGTCGTGCCGTCTGGCATCGTCCAACGACGCCTACGTACATGGAGGACTGTTTTCTTGTCACGTATAGGAAAATCCAGAAGACATGACTCTTCGCCGAAGCCATCACTTACGGAGCCACTCATGTCAGGAGTGCGATTGTCACGTTCATCGAGACAGATGTGAAGCTCGGTTGTGTACAGAACTTCGGTGTCCTGTGTCGGAACCTCGGCGAAATCTGTTACCTCAAAAACTCCAAGACACCTGTAGGAAGAAAAAATGAGGCAAGGCCTTCATACTAATTTATATTGCTGCTACGATTCATGATGCAAAGGTAATAACTTTTCTGCAATCATGTACCATTTAGCAACATGTTTTTGGGTTAGCGACTGTAAGCGCTCCACAGGGTTTGTCGGTTGCGCCCTTTCGGGTCATCCGCATTCGCGATATTCTTTAGTTCATCCATTACGTTCATGCCATCAAAGTTAAGACAGTCCAATACTTTCTGTCACTCTACATTGAAGTTAACAGCCATTTCCAAACAGGCACAATTTCAATCACTGCATCTCCAACAGGAATGTTTTCTTCCTCATCCATGGTAATAATCATCATGCGCTGCAGATGAAACACCTTGCTCATCTTTATCAACGCGCCAGTCTCACGCTCCCTTGTGCCATAGTCACGAATACTATACGACACCTGTATGCCAAGACCCTCATGAGGCACATAGAAGTCCACCTCAATTCCCTTGTGATAATAATAAAGGCCGTCCTCCTCCAGTCCACCATATCGTTTCATAAGTGTGATAGCTACCAGATTCTCTAAAAGTTTGCTCTGAGGGTCTATCAGGTAGTTGTTCAGCAGGCCATTGTCAAAGAAGTAATGCTTGCAGTTTGTCACCCGCTCCGAGAAACCGTCCGTATAGTTTGCCAGTCGGAACGTCATAAAGGCCTCGTTCATGTAACCGAGATAGTCGCTGACGGTATTGCGGCTCACTCTCTCGCCTGTTGACTTGAGAATATTTGTCAGGCGCATCAGGGTCATGGGTTGCATGACGCTTTCTGCCAGTTTCTTTGTCAGTAGCCGTATCATTCCTGTGGAACGGATTTCATTACGTGCAATGATGTCGCCAAGCACTATCTTCTGACATAGCCAGTTCAGCCACTCCTGCTTGTCCATGCGGTCAAACGTCTCGGCGAACCCTCCATATTGGAAATAGTCGGAAAACAATGCCCGCACCTTTGTCCTTTGCCCATCCAACAGCCAATGCTCGCCAAGCCTTACATCCTTGTATTGCAGATACTCCGCAAAAGAGAAAGGATAGATATGGCGCACGATGAAACGTCCTCCAAGTGTAGTGGCAATCTCGCGGCTCAGCATCCTGGCATTGCTGCCCGTCACCATGACCTGATAGCCCATGTCTGCCAGTCTGCGGACGAACTTCTCCCAGCCTTCAACAATCTGTATCTCGTCAAGATAAACCACGGGCTTCCGTCCTTGATACAATTCCTCATAGCTTTGGATGATACAGTCAAGCTCGCTCATTTTCGTGATGTCCAAACGGTCATCCTCAAAGTTGATGTATAGAATATCCTCTTTCGACGAACGCCCCTCGGCCACACGCTGCTGAATATGCTGATACAGCATATACGATTTCCCTGCCCGTCTTAGCCCGACAAGCACATAATTACCTGTTGGCTCAAATCGCACATCGCGCATCACCAACGGTATTTGTGGTATCCTTTCCTGATTCTTCAGGAGGATGGATTTGATAGTATCCTTATCCATAGTCACCGTTCTTTGTCTTTATGGAGTGCAAGATTTGTGCATTTATGCACTCTATACGGTGCAAAGATACGGTTTTTTGTTGAAAGTTCCAAGAAAATCTACTGTTTTTTCACAGATTCCCTTCTCTACCATTTCGGTTCAACTCAACGAAATGGTCAGTCTCATTGATGTATTTTTGCTTCCATGCTGAAATAGTAGTCGATAACACCAAGGTTACCAAAGAAACAAAAGCCAACCTTATTAACCAATTTCAATAAGTATTGCCGAATAGTTATCCGTGGCATGTTCATCGCAATAGCCCACAATGTTAGACATTATGGTGTCAATTTCTATGCTCTCACTCAACAAATCTATGAGAGCATTGCCACGGTAGCAGCCATACACACCATCTGAACAAAGCAATATGCGGTCGCCTTTTTGGGGCTGAACCCTTTTGACTGTCGGTGACTCAATTTGACGGAAGTTAAAGAAGCCTTTTGATACATATGGCCACCCTTCCTGCCCTATGGTGATGTGGTCTTCTGTCTGATAGACCACTCCACAATCTGGACGCATATAATAAGCTCTACTGTCACCAAGGTGACCTATCAACATGGTGTCACCTTCCACCGCTGCCATAACAAGTGTTGTACCTACGTCGTATTTTGACAGTCCATCAATAACTGCTTTCCCTTGTTTCACCGCTTCCTTTAACAGGTGGTCATTGTCCCATTCTGCACAATGTTGAGTCCATACTGACTCAAACACATCAACAACCGCCTTGCTCGCTTCGTCGCCAATGCGAAGTCCACTCATACCGTCACAAACGACAAACAAACCCTTATCGTTATCATTATAGATGTGAGCAAAAATGGCATCCTCATTTCTTCGTTTTCCTCCCGTCATACAGCAGGTCGTATAATTTAGTTTCATTTTTCGTCCTCCTCTTCCTTATATGGGTACAATATGCAGATGAATTCATTGGTCTGTTCTGAAACGCCGACCACCCCGTATTTTTCGGGATAGGCCGTATAGAAGTAGGTGTAGTAACCACCCTCGAACTCCTTGCGGAAGCCTGCTGACAGCCAAGGATATTCAATACGTGTTACATTCACAGCCTTTGACATGTCGTAGATACCGCACTTTCCTTCTTTGTACACAGCAGCATAGCGACCATTCAGGTCAATCATCACAATGCTGTCACATTCCGACAGCGAAATCTGTGGTATTGGAGGATTGCTAAGGCTAATTGTGTCACAACTAACGGTATCGACAGTTTCCACATCGTTAGCTGGATAAATAACTCCCGTATTCACATCAATGGAGTCCACTCGCTCTACAACCTGAGCGTTTACACCTATGGCTATGACCAAAAATAGGATTAATACTGAATTTCTCATATTCTTAAAATTTTTATATGTTTCCTGTATAGAGTATGAAAAATCTCAAAATCTATCACTCCATTTATCCAAAAGGTGTCCAATGTTTCCATTTTTGTTGAAATATGCGTCTGGCCTCATTAGCACGTTGCCGCCTTATGGAGGAGTCACTCATATCTTCAAACTTAGTCAGCAGATGAAGGTTCTCGTCAATATAGGCATAAATGGCCGTCTCGTTAATGTAATGTGTCTCAAAAGTGTTTTCATCAATGGTATATCCATCCTCATATAGCTGCCATTTCACCAGAGCGATGTCAGCATTGAATAGTCCTATCTTGAACTCGCGCACTGCTCTCAACCTGTATGCATCATCAATGTTCGGGAGTCTTTTTATTGAATCATAGTCAATATCATCCTTAGTAACAAACAGTAGATTGCCTTCATGGTCAGATATAGAATAAGCCCTTTGGCTACCCGCATTAACAAGGTATCTCGTCTTGTTTTGGTTACAGAGAGGCTTATAGAAGAGCATCACCTCGTTGTTGAGATAATCAAAGATAAACTCTTCATCGTGGAAGTTCTCGCTCATCAGGGAGACATATTTCTGCGTTTCAGTCATCTTTTCAATTCCTCTATGTTTTACCTTATGATATATATATATCAATCTTCACCTTTGTGGCTCATAATGTTGTTTTGTTATCAGTTGTAATGGTTCACGATTGATAAAACCTGTACTGCCCATAGTCTCTAATATTTACTTGGTATAGAGCGTATGAGCAGTACAAATCTATCAGTGGACATATTGCTTTTACATCGCAGAATTAAGTTTTCTCTTTGCACTATTCAACTCGTCAACAGCATGACTGTAACGCGATTTTGCTTCATTCAGTTTTGAGACAGCGTGTGAATAATCTCCATTGGCACGATGTTCTTTGGTGTCGTTAAGACTAACTTTCGACTCCCAATTGCTCACATCATTTCTTCGGGCTGTCACTTCATTTTGAGCACGGTCAACATCACTTTTCATTTTGCTTATCTCCGCATCAGAATATTTCGAGCCGAAAGAAATATCAGAAGATTCAGAAGCCATACCTATATTATTTGCTTCTGTCAAAGTTTTAGATGACACATTAGCGTCGAAACGATTACGATATTCCTTAATGAGTCCACCTTTTTCTTCGATATGCTTATTCAGATATTCAAGACAATTCTCGTGTGTTGGCTCTATACCATGAGCCTTCATTTCCTGGGCCACTTGCTTTCCATATTCAATAAATTCAGCACGAAGGGCTCCATTTGGATGGGTGTCACCACCTGGCGTAGAACCAAGCGATGCTTCAAAGTTATCAATATTCATACCTTTCATGCCAGCATGAATCCCTGCAAAGTAGTCGCAAGCTAATTCTTCTTCCCATGCATCGTTATAAGCCCCTTGTAAAGTGCGATGGGCACATTCATGCGTATAAATTAGGGTTAGTGAATCTTCGCCTGAAATGCCAAGAGACATTAATTGTTCACGGTTAAATCCAAACACGTCATCGTTATAGGTTCTTGTGTCATTTGGCCATACACAAGCACCATGTGCATTGACAATGGGGACTTCGGGTATACCGAAGAATTTACACGCACGACGCACTGCATTTACAACCATCTCGTCAGGGAGCGTCTTGTCATCGAGTTTATCACCCTTCTCTATATTTGCCAACGAAGCGTTACGTTCAGACTCATTAAGTTCAATAGTGTCTTTTGACAACTTTTCTAACGAGGTCTCTTGCCGTGTTTTCTCCAAATTGAAATCTTCCATGTTCATGACAATAGTTGTTTTTTAGTTTCTATAAACCAAGCATTATATATTTTTCTTCTGCTGTCGTTATTCTCGCCGTATTGCATCATAAGGCATTGGCGTACGACCAACATAAGTTTTTCTTCTATAGAGACTTTTTCCGAAATGAATCTATCAAGCATAGCATCCAATTCTTTAAAATCGTTTGCTTTACTTACTATTTGTTCCACACAGATCCTCGCAGACAACAGTTCCACGACAAGATTTGATAAGACACAGAAGTTTTCATTATTCCATATTGTACATTTACCTCTTGAAATATCATCAGCGATCTGTATAATTTCAATTTTTAATGATGTGGGAAACCGGTATTGCTGCACATTTTTTAGAATATAGTCAGAATTATAATTGACAGAAGTGTTTACCCTCCCGCTAATTAGCATTTTCACTATTTCTGTATTCAATGCTTTAGCTTCATCATGATTACCAATTTCGTTTATGCGTGTGAAAGCGACTCGTTTTCCGCTATACATATCCACTTTACATAATACTGGAGCGACCCAGTCATTCTGATAGACAACTGCTACACCTGTTGGCAATTTCGCAATCTCGTCAATCTGATAATCTTTCATACTTGCCGCTTTGCCAGAAATCTCTCTATCTATGCCATCGGGCAAACGCATAATAATTTTGGCAATAACATAGAAGTTAACCCAACTTTTGGAACACAAGAAAAATGAGCGAATCTGAGAGATTCGCCCATATGTTCAACAAGTCTATTGGACTTGTTAGAAAGTGGTCTGAAATCAGAGTTGGGTTAATGGTTGCTGCATAGAGTTACCAAGTGGTTTCACATTTGGGTTTCGCCTAAACCCTTGTTCTTGTTCGCCACCTCTGAATATATCTCTATGGAACATATTTCCTAATGCTTTGTTCAATTGATTAGCAACTTGCTGTGCATCATAATCAGTTAAACAAGCAACGTTTTTTGTTGGTTGCATATTTCCATCATAAAATCTACCATTTCTATCAACATAGAATTTCACGCCACTATTATTTCCTACAGCAAAAACATTCTCAGTATATGGTCTTACTTGAACACCTCCTGATTGGGCTTCCATCAGAATTTTATTCACTGACTCTTTCACGATTCTATGAAGGTCTCCTTCTGTAAGTCTTATAAGTTTCTTATTCATATTATAATACGTATTAATTCGTTATTTTTAAATAAATATCACGATGATTTTGTTTTTCTCAGTTTTTTTATGTATCTTTGCAAAAATAAGGATATTTATTGTAGAAAAATACAATGTAATGATATGAAGAAGATTGTACTTACAGAGGAAGAATTAAAAGAAGTTGTTAGGGATGCAACTCAGCAAGTACTGATGGAAATGGCAGAACCCTTAAAAAAGTATGTCAAAAGAATAGAAAGTATTAGATTTCAACTAGCAGAGAATTGGTGTCTTTGTAAATATTGTCAATTATACAGTCAAGATAATAGAAACTTTGCACATTGGATAACAGAACTAAGACCTTGTATTCAATATCTTAAGTTTGTAGACATCAATAATGGTATTGATAAGAAGAAAACTCTACAAAGGATTTTAGTGGGTCAATACGACTTTAATAATGCTGATATGATTAGAAGAATTATTGAGGATAAATTCTCTGATGAAAATATAACTGACCCAAACATCATATCTACTGTTAGTAATGAATTAGCAAATAGCATTGATGTATTGATTGAGGCAATATCAAACAACAATATTACTATTAATAATTATGTTCAATCAACATTCAAACAATAGAAAATGAGCAACCGTGATTGGCTGCTCATTTTTTAGATATTTGGGTCAACTTCTATGTTATTGCCATAATTTTTGTATTAGTGTTTTTAATGGCAGCCGGAGCAACCGATGTTGGGGACTGGTCAACGATAACAAAGCTCTCGCCGTATGTTCTCATTTCGGCTATCGCGTTAGTTATCATTTCCACCGACTTTCCTGCGACATTACTCCCTTCCATGGACTGTTCCGAAGAAGTACGCTTTAGAATGTTATGTGCTTCTTCTAAAACTGTAATATGCCGCAGTCCACTATTTGTTTCTTGTGATGTTGACATTCTGTATTCATTTAGTCGCATAATCAGAATCCCCATAATAAGCGATTTTGTTTCTTGCGACCCAATACGGCTCAAATCAATAATTGTATTCTCGTCGAATAATATCTTATCGCCCAAATCCTCAGAAGAGAATATTTCACCATTGATTCCATTCGTTAATGATTCCACTCGTGTCACCAACGAACCAGTATAATTGCTCTTCACTTCTTCTGAATATGCTGACACTTCAATGGCTTGCTCCAGCTGTTGTAGGAGGTCTGCGAATGTTGGAAATATTTCTTCTTGGTAGCGATTAGTTGATAGTGCCAAATCCCAGCCACATTTCTCGTAGCTTGACAAAACGGCTTTTTTTAGTACAGCAGGCATAGCTGCATACATAGGCCAACATACGTTGAAGATCTCCACAAGTCTGTCTATATGCTCCAATACATGTATACCATCGTCACCCGTTGGAAATTGGAATGGATTGATGTGCAACAACTTTGTTATCCTTGGATTTGTGCCATATACATTGACATCCCCAAACACATTCTTATATTCCCCTTTGGCTGGCTCTATGATTAAGAATTTTGCTCCAGCCGAGCGTGCTTCATCAATAAGTCTATACACTGTCTCGCTTTTTCCGCAACCTGTTGAACCTGTAACAAAGACATGTTTTGTAAGACTCTCTTTCTGAAGTCTCACCCTATTTTGGGGATACTCTAACCCATAGTCGAATACACATCCTAAATCAAATTCAACTTGTTCAAGAGGATTGTAATGGATGACCTCTTTTGCCAACGAGGTATGTTCTACAACAGGTACTCCAGAGACCGAGTTTAGCGGGAAATTTACCATTGCAGACAACTCTCTTGTCGTTAGTAAAGTTGTGAGCTGTGAAAAATCTGTGCCAAAAGGATGGTTGAAATATGCTCCTTGCTTTCCTACATATTTTATCATCAGAGTAGAACTCTTTGCGGTACCTTGCACTCCATTGCCCTCACCACTTAGCACCCCTGTAATATTATGTGCACGTATAGGTTCCAGCGATGAGTCTTCTCCGCTCAAAAGAGATTTCAATTGCCATGATGCAGCAGAGCTACTACCTTGAGTGAAGAGGTAACAACTGACATTCCATGCGCCTGTAGCCTTTGCCAATTCATACCTCTTTTCGTATGTGGCAAGTTGGCGACAAGCCGCTTCAACATGCTTGTTGATAAGAGTTTTGCTTACGCTTTCCGACGCACCTTTGGAAAAACTTATTCCTTCTGTAACACTATGAGAACTCCCTCCCCCATGTGATTTCGTCTTCCCATGTGTTTTTGTTGGAATAAATCCTGCAAGTAACTGCATCCCAGACATTCCTGACAGTCCCAAAAACGTTGCAAGCGGTGTGCTTGATTCCAATGTACCATTTATGATGGCGTTTGCTCCAGGAAGCAATGATAAAGCAGGAGGAAAGAAATAGGCTGCGGCCAAAGATAACCCTGCGGTGAGAAGTGAGCCTCCCGCCAATGACTTGTAGTCGCGTTTCGAGATACTATCTGACTCTGATTCGCTCCAGTTTTCAAACGTAGAGTTGGTTTCGCTGGACGACTCCGTCATGTTGTTTTGTACAGCCTGTGTGATATTTACCGATTTAACAGACTCCAATTGACCCGCCAATTCTCGGCATTGCATCAAAAGGTCATCAATTCTCTCTGTGCCAACAGGGTCGGCAGTTACAAGATAGGCGTACTCTTGGCCTTGCATTCCTTGCATAAGTTGCTCTATAGTTGTAACTGGCGAGTCTTTCGCGTCTGAGACCGTAGGGATTCCTGTAAATGCTGTTACACAATCATATTTTTTTGCGAAATAGTCTTTCAGTACACTATCCTCTTCATTTATCTTTCTTGTAATTAGTCCTGGCCAACAAGCTTTTGAGAAACTTTGAAGCTGACCGACCTCCTTGTTAACATGATAGCTTTTGCTACCTTCCATATCTCTTAATCCAAGATATATGTCATTTTTTATCCCGTTTCCTACAACAAGGAATGTTAGCCGTCTGTCAGGTATGGCACATGAATGGAGAATCTTCTGAATATAAAAGAAACAACTTGCTTCACCATTTATTATCGGTTTTCCCACTTGCTCAATTTTCATCCAGGAGATAGGAGCGAATGAAGATGATTGGAATACATTGTCCTGTTTTACCTCAATAATGGGTTGCTTTGCCGACAATGTATCCAAATATTTCTTTTCCAGACAACAATTTAATGATTGCGCCATCATCGAGGCAGCAAGAATATTTTTAGCATTCTCAATGTTTTGAGCTATCTGTTGTTGCTCACCTTCATGCTGTTTTATTTTTTGCTTATCAATCATAGTTTATCCTCCAAACATTTCACGCATTGTGGCATAACGGATATAATCATCTGTTTCTTTTATCACATATTCGCAAACAGTCTTTTTAAGAGATTCTATTCCGGAAATATTTACATCGTTTTTCATAGGCAATAACATAGAAGTTGACCCAAATATCTAAAAAAAATGAGCAGTCAAACCAATGACTGCTCATTTATTATAGAATAAGTTGTCTGTACCTACCACCATAAGATGTTTCAAGCAGAAGTGCCTTTCTTGCAGCACAACCTATTCGACTGCAAAGATATATATAAATATCTGAAAAACCTAATATTTTGAAGAAAAAAATCATTTCTTCGTGATATTTATAAAGAAATAGAAGGTTTGACGATATGATTGACACAACATACGCAGTAAATTGCTTGAAGCAAGGTTTCCAAAGGTACATTAGATACAATAAAATCAATGCAACTATAGATTGTGGAGATAATTATGTGTCGTTCTATGTTAAAGGTGTCAAAGGGAAACAATACTTAGCAAGAGGCTCAAACCACCATCTAAAAATGCAACACTTAGCAGATAAGGATGAACCTTGGAATGGTGATAACATCAGCATAGTGTTCATTACTCCAAATTCGCCACAAGATACAAGAATTCGTGGAAGGGTACGTCAAAATCATTATGGCGGCATTAAGCCATTTAGCGTTACAACATATCAGTATGATAACACTATTTTGGACGAAAGTGATTTGCGTCAGATATTCTATGCAATAACGGTATTTCTCAATGGCAAAAGATATACAGACCCATTTGCTAAGACTCCTAAAGCAGCAAAGGTGATACCAAGAAACGCAAATATAAAGCCATATAAAGAGCCAAGTCCAGCGAGAAACATATCCGTTGATAAAGATGGCAATTATGTATCAGCAAATGCTTGGGGTGCAGATTATATATCAGAAAATAAACAATATAAAACAAATACAAATATGAATAAGAAACTTATAAGATTAACAGAATCAGACCTTCACAGAATTGTGAAGGAGTCGGTGAAGAGAGTACTTAGAGAAAATAAAGTTCGCACAAATAGAAGAACAATAAAAGAAAGTGGGCATCTTTATGGTCATTTTGATGACGGAACGCCATTTACAAACTCTAAAGATACGTGGCACGGTGTACCTGGTACTACATTTATTTCGCACGGAGAATGGTCAGACCCAGATGTTTGGTATGATAACGAAGAAATAAACGCTTCCGAACTTGAAGATTATATGTGGGCAGAGTATCAATATGAATGCCAAGAACATGGAAAAAAGCCTTCAGAACAAGAATACGACAATCTTCCTATGGAATGGTTTAAAGAAAAATTGGATGATTACATGTTTGGAAAATTTAGTGACCAATATTAAGCAGCCATCAACCCAACTCTAATCTCAGACCACTTACGAACTAAGCCAATAGACTTGTCGAACATATGGGCGAATCTCTCTGATTCGCTCATTTTTCTTGTATTCCAACGATACACAGCCTCGTCAATGTACTGCTGAAGATGCTCGTCAGACACATCGTGGTAACAGCCAACAATCATACGTCTGAAGTGACTCCAAAATCCCTCAATGCTATTGGTGAACACGTCACCGTTGGCATACTCTTCAGCACCGTGAGCAACCACAGCGTGAGTATAGCCTAACTCAGAAAGACCATTATAGGCTGACAGTTCATCAGTGATGATTCTTGAACCATCAGCAACAAACTGCTGAATGATGGGCTGCAATGTGGCTCTATTCGTGTTTTCCACAACAAATGCATGGACATACGTAATAGGCTCTTCTTCACCTTTCTTGTTGATAAAGGTGCTACGCTCCATCATACCAAACACAGGTGTCTTGGTCTTTGTGGAACGACCTTGGGTCTTTGGTGTACGCATTGACTTGTGCTTCCACTTTTCTTTACCACCGATGTACACCTCATCGCACTCTACAGTACCATCAAATGCCTCTGCATCGCTCTGAGGATAGAGTAGACGTACCTTCTGAAGCATATACCAAGCCGTAGTCTGAGTCACTTCAATATTCGTTGCAAGCTGATAGGAACTAATGCCCTTCTTGTGGGAAGAGATAAAATACATGGCAATGATATAGCAGTTGACCTATTTTATACTTTTAAGAAATGCAACTATTTTATCTGCTTTATCTTTATTAATCATCTTATTTTTAAACATAAAAG
>Ga0247608_10006492_pt1 | contig 12275 bp, 8 predicted proteins | sample 176DNAGHGlowgp2_FD_193490 | JGI IMG/M metagenome (GOLD analysis project Ga0247608, IMG submission 193490) | Sheep rumen microbial communities from Palmerston North, Manawatu-Wanganui, New Zealand - 1766 DNA GHGlow gp2 | ecosystem: Host-associated > Mammals > Digestive system > Stomach > Rumen ... | reverse complement strand
CTTTCTCTTCCACCATTTCTATCTTTCTGACGTTGGCCAGCTTGATAATGATGCCGTGGAAAGCTTTGGGGCAGTTGCCTTTCACATACAGTTCCAGGGCCTCTTTGGGCGACAAGCCCTTGCTGTTGCGCATGTTGCGCACGCCACCGATAATCTCGCTAGCCTGCTGGAAATCGTCGAGCATCTGCTGGTCGAAGATAACGCTATGGGGCAAATGTTGCGTCATGATGCTCTCGTTCTCTTGGCGGTCGCGCAGGGTGTGCCAGATTTCCTCTGTGACAAAGGGCATGAAAGGATGCAGGATGCGCATCAGACGGTCGAAAATGTCGAGCGTGGCCTCATAGGTCTCGCGGTCGATAGGAGTGCCATAGGCCGGTTTGATCATCTCCAAGTACCAGGAGCAGAAATCGTCCCAAACCAGTTTATAGCTCTTCATCAAGGCTTCGCTCAAGCGGAACTCGTCGAAATCATGTTCTATTTCCTGCAACACGCTGGCCATCCGCATCTCCATCCACTGAACGCTGATGCTGTTCTCCTGGCATTGCTTCAGGTCATCCTTGACCTCCCAGCCACGCACGAGGCGCAGGGCGTTCCATATCTTGTTGGAGAAATTGCGTCCCTGTTCGCAGATGCTTTCGTCAAATGGTATATCGTTGCCTGCGGGAGCGGTGAGCAACATGCCCATACGGACACCGTCGGCACCGTATTTGTTGATAAGCTCGATGGGGTCGGGACTGTTGCCAAGTGACTTGGACATTTTGCGGCCCAACTTGTCGCGGACGATACCAGTAAAGTATACATGGCGGAAAGGAACCTCTTGGCGGTATTCTTCGCCAGCCATAATCATGCGTGCCACCCAGAAGAAGATGATGTCGGGGGCAGTGATGAGGGTTTGGGTGGGATAATAGTACTTGATTTCCTCGTTGTCGGGGTTGCGGATGCCGTCGAACAGGCTGATGGGCCACAGCCAAGAGCTGAACCAAGTGTCCAAGGCATCTTCGTCCTGCCGCAGGTCATCGGCACTTTTCACAGCACCAGGATGCTTCTCGCAAGCCAGACGGAAAGCCTCTTCACGACTGGTGGCGACAGCAATTTCGGTCTTGCCGTCCACGTCGTAATAATAGGCGGGAATCCGGTGGCCCCACCACAGCTGGCGGCTGATGCACCAGTCCTTGATGTTCTCCAGCCAGTGACGGTAGGTGTTCTTGAATTTGGCGGGGTGGAACTGGATAGTGTCGTCCTCAACCACCTCCAAGGCCTTCTTGGCCAACTGGGTCATGCGTACGAACCACTGTGTAGACAGTTTCGGCTCGATTACGGCATCGGTGCGTTCGGAATGGCCCACCTTGTTGGTATAGTCTTCCACCTTCTCAACCAGTCCAGCTTCCTCAAGGTCCTTCATGATGGCTTTGCGGCAAGCAAAACGGTCCATGCCGGCATACTGCATGCCCTTATCGTTCAGGGTGCCGTTGTCGTTGAAGATATCTATCGACTCTAGCCCATATTTCATGCCAAGGTTATAGTCGTTGATATCATGTGCGGGGGTAATCTTCAGAGCGCCGGTGCCAAACTCGCGGTCCACATATTCGTCCATGATAATCTGCACCGAACGTCCTACCCCAGGAACCATCACCCGCTTGCCCTTGAGGGCCGTGTAGCGAGGATCTTCGGGATGCACGCATACGGCAGTATCGCCCAAGATGGTTTCGGGGCGCGTTGTGGCAACAACGATGTACTGTCCTTTCTCATCCTGCTTGATGCCAGATTCCTCAGAGATTTCGGCAAGACTAGTATTGTCTGAATCGATATAGTACTTCAAATAGAACAGTTTGCCATGGCTCTCTTTGTAGATAACCTCCTCGTCGCTGACAGCGGTGAGGGCTTTGGGGTCCCAGTTGACCATGCGCACACCGCGATAAATGAGACCTTTGTTATATAAGTCCACAAATACGCGTATGACACTCTCATAGCGAACGTCATCCATGGTAAAAGCCGTGCGATCCCAATCGCAGGAGGCTCCCAGCTTGCGAAGCTGCTTGAGGATAATACCTCCGTACTTCTCCTTCCATTCCCATGCATATTCGAGGAATTGTTCACGGGTCAAGTCGCGCTTTTCGATGCCACGTTCTTTAAGCATAGCCACCACCTTTGCCTCGGTGGAAATGCTGGCGTGGTCTGTGCCGGGTACCCAGCAAGCGTTGAAGCCCATCATACGGGCACGGCGCACCAGCACGTCCTGAATGGTGTTGTTGAGCATGTGGCCCATGTGCAGCACGCCAGTGACGTTAGGCGGCGGAATGACGATGGTGTACGACTTGCGGTTGTCGGGTTCAGAATGAAAGAGTTTCTTTTCCAGCCAATAAGAGTACCATTTCTCTTCAACAATGCTGGGGTCGTATTTGGGTGCTATAGACATAAATGTGATAAGTTAAGAATTATCTTATTCTCGCGGGGCAACGCTCTTTGTTGCTCCTTCTTTTTAGAAAAGAGTGGAAAAACCACTATGCAGTTCACCTGGGTGGACTACATAGTGGTTTGTGTTTGTCGGAGTTAGATTTCCCAAGTGTCGCCTGAGTTGAGCAGGTCGTCAACACATTTGTACTTGGAGGCAGCCATCACCTCGTCCATCTTATCCTCGTAGAGCTGAGTGTAGGAAGGACGTTCCACGTTGCGGATGACACCGATAGCCACGGGCAGATCGCCGTGCATGCGGGCCAGGGACATGTGGATGCCAATATCTTCGGTAGTCTCATCGTGGACCTTAACATCGTCGATGGTAGCACCATTCTCGCCAAGAGTGACCACTTCGAAATAGCGGCCGTTGAAATGCAAACCCTTATTCATGTCCTTGCCGAAGAGCATGGGTTTGTGGTGTTCCAGAACGATAATCTTATCGTCGCGAACGGCACGGTCGGTAATGTCGGCATGGGCACCATTGTTGAAGATCATGCAGTTCTGCAACACCTCTACCACGCTGCAGCCGTCGTGCTTGGCGGCACGGGTCATGATGTCGGTGGTCAGGTTGGGCATGGCATCGATGGCGCGGGCAAAGAAAGTGCCTTGAGCACCCATCACCAGCTCACCGGGGTTGAAGGGGAAGTCGATGTTGCCGAAAGGAGAAGTCTTGGTGATTTGGCCGAACTTGGTCGTGGGGCTATACTGGCCCTTGGTCAGACCGTAGATTTCGTTGTTGAAAATGGTGATGTTGAAGTCCTGGTTGCGACGGACGGCATGGATGAGGTGGTTGCCGCCGATAGAGAGGGCATCGCCGTCACCCATGTTCACCCAAACGCTCAGGGCGGGGTTGGCCAGTTTCACACCGGTAGCAATGGCACAGGCACGGCCATGGATGCTGTGGAAACCGTATGAGTCAACATAATAAGGGATACGTGAGGAGCAGCCGATACCGGAAACCATGCAGATGTTCTCCTTCTTGTGGTCCACCTTGGGGAAAGTGTTCAGCAGGGAGGAAAGGATGGCGTGGTCGCCACAACCGGGGCACCACTTAACCATCTGGTCGCTTGCAAAATCGGCCTTTGTATATTCTCTGTCCGCTTTGGGAACAAAATGTCTCTTTTCCATAATCTATTCTTTTTAAATGAATGTAACGGAATTGGACGTCAGACTACTGGCGTCGTCAGCCACTACTATTCGGCCAAAATTTTATTGAAACATTCTTTTAACTCGCTGACCTCGAAAGGCAGGCCCATGACCTTGTTGTACTGGTGCATCGGGCACTCGGGGAACTGCGTGCGCAGATAGCCCAAGAACTGGCCGTTGTTAAGTTCGCAAACAACAATCTTCTTATACTTGCGGAGGATGTCGCCGGTGTTCTTTGGCAGCGGGCAGATATAGTTGAAATGGGCGTAGGCCACCTTCTTGCCTTCCTCGTTCATTTCCTCTACTGCCAGGGTCAGAGCACCTGCGGTGCCGCCCCAACCCACAACTAACAGGTCGGCATCGGGATTGCCCAACACTTCCTGTTCGGGGATGAAGTTGGCCACGCGGTTGACTTTTTCTTGACGGTTGTGGACCATCAGGGCGTGGTTTTCGGGAGCAACGCTGAGGGGGCCATCGGGGGTCTTTTCAAGGCCGCCCACACGGTGGCTCAGGCCTTCCATGCCGGGCACAGCCCACTGACGCACAAAGGTCTCGGGGTCGCGACGGAAAGGACGGTATTCGGGGTCGTTAGGAGTAGCCATGGGAGCAGTAATGCTAGGCAGGTCGGCCACTTTAGGAATGCGGAACAGCTGCGAGCCGTTGCCCAGATAGGCATCAGTCAGCAGGATGACGGGGGTCATGTGTTCCAGTGCAATCTTGGCGGCATTGTAGGCCCAGTAGAAGCAGTTAGCACTGCTGGAAGCTGCCAGCACAACCAGCGGGGCTTCACCGTTGCGGCCATAGAGGGCCTGGTTCAGGTCACCCTGCTCGGTCTTGGTAGGCAGACCCGTGGAGGGACCGCCGCGCTGGACGTCGATGATAACCAAAGGCAACTCGGTCATGACAGCCAAACCCAGTGCCTCGCTCTTGAGCGACAGGCCGGGGCCAGAGGTGCTGGTGCAAGCCAGGGCGCCTGCATAGCTGGCACCAATGGCAGAGCAGATGCCGGCAATCTCATCCTCGGCCTGGAAAACGCGGGCACCAAGGCCTTTGTTCTTGGCCAATTCCACCATGATGTCGGTGGCGGGGGTGATGGGATAGCTGCCCAGGAAGAGGCAATGGCCGCTGCGTTCGCTAGCAGCCAGCAGGCCCCAAGCGGTGGCCACATTACCGGTGATATTGCGGTAGCGGCCTTTGGGCATGGTGTTGCACTTCGAAACCTCAAAGATATGGGAGTGGATTACCTCTAATTTGTCGGCATATTCATACCCTTCGGTTAAGACAGCCTTGTTCAGCTTGATGACCTCGGGTTTCTTGGCGAATTTGCGCTCCAAGTAGGCAAAGGTGTGGTCGAGCGTTTTGTGGGTCATATAGAAAATGATACCCAAAGCAAACATGTTGCGGCTCTTGTCGGCAGTCTTCTTGTCGACACCCTGCTCCTGGCCGATGCGGGCGGTGAAGGAGGTGATGGGGGCCTTGATGATGGTATAGGCGCGCTCCATCTCGTCAGAGAAGGGGTTGTCGGTGATGCCAGCCTTCTGGAGAGCATCGTCGGTGAAGGTGTCGATGTCAACAATCACCGTGGCACCCTTCTTGGCCCAATGCAGGTTGGACTTGAAGGAAGCGGGGTTCATACAGACAAGGATGTCGCATTTGTCTCCCGAGCTGTAAATGCGGCTTCCTACATGGACTTGGTAACCTGAAACACCGGAGATGGTGTTATGGGGGGCGCGTATCTCAGGAGGATAGTCAGGAAATGTGGCGATATCGTTACCGGTGAGGGCAGAAGCGTCGGAGAACAATGTACCCGACAACTGCATACCATCGCCAGAATCGCCAGCGAAACGGACCACCAAATTGTCCGTTTTAACTATTTGGTTCTGTGTCATTTGTTTTGATTTTTATTACCAATCTTACATTCTTTTGAGTTTGCAAAGATACGAATAATTCTTTGTTTAAGTAAATTTATTTGTCAACATCACCTTGTGCATTAACAAATACGAGCGCAAGAAGAGTCACCCACTATAGGGTGCCAACAGTAAAAAAGCCCAACCGGACACAGAGAGTGTATACACATGATTTCTGCTTTCTCCTGTCGAAGCGTTGTAAAAGGGCAGTAAGCAGCATACACAAATGAAGTCACAGCGAGCAGTTGAAGAAAGGACAACCCGAACCGTAAGCAAGCGCAAGGATTTTGGGTTGCCAATATGGTTATTTTTTCATTATAATAATAATTATTGCCTTTTTTTTTGTACCTTTGCAAAATAAAACTCGCCTAAAATGAGGATTGAATTGTCCTATATGGTTTCACCAATCACGTTAGAACCCAACTTCATAGCACCGGTTGGGAACGGAGGTGCCGTATGGATAACTCCACGGTCAGAGGGCTTGAAATCTAAAAAAAACATTATATGAGAAAAGTAGTACTCTTAGCAGCCATTCTGCTTGCCATTCCTGCCATTTCTATGGCCCAAAAGGTACAATTGGCCAACAACAGCAAATGCGACGCTATCTCGCAAGTAAAACTCCATCAAGAACAACAGGCCAAATCGGCTAACGAGCAGATTCGCCTAATTGCCAAAGTCTCGGACCGCTACGATGCCCAGGCCATGAAGTCCCAAGGCATCATCACTGGAGCCAAAGCTGGCGACATTGTGACGCTACGTCTTCCCATCAGCAAACTGCACTTAGTGGACAATTGTCCCGAGATTCTCCAGTATTCGGTTTCGCACCCCGTTTTCCCCACCATGAACCGCACCCGCATCGACACCCGCACCGATAGTGTTTACCAAGGGCTCGGCCTCCCGCAGGCCTACACCGGCGAGGGGGTGATTATCGGTATCACCGACTGGGGTTTCGACTATAGGCACCCCAACTACAACAACAACGGAGTGTCTAACCGACGTCTCTTACAGGCTTGGGACCAATTCAAGCTCAAAGGTCCCGCTCCTGAAGGGTTTGACTATGGCACTGTATTCACCACCCGCACCGAACTGATGCAGGCCAAGGGCGACACTGCCGGTCTGTACAACTACGCCACCCACGGCACCCACGTAGCAGGCATCGCTGCCGGCCGTGGCATCGACGGCGATTATATGGGGCAGGCCCCTTACGCCAACCTGCTTTTTGCCTCCTTCTATCTCGACCTAGCCTCCTGGATGGATGCCGTCCAGTGGATGAAGAATGTTTCGGAGCAGGAAGGCAAACGCCTAGTGGTCAACAACAGCTGGGGCATGTACACCCTCGGCCCCATCGACGGCACCTCTCTCCTCAGCCAGGCCATCAACAATTGGAGCGACAGCGGTATTGTCTTCGTGGTCAGTGGTGGCAACTGTGGCGACGAGAATATGCATGTTGCCAAGACCTTCACCAGCCCCACCGACACCCTGCGTTCACGCGCTGACTACTACGGCTATCATGAGAACGGCCAGAACATCACTATCTGGGGCGAGCCTGGCAAGTCCTTCAAGCTATCTTTTGCCATGGTGAATGCCCAGGATTCCGTCTGTTTCCGCTGGGTGAACACTGCCAACGGTTCCTTCTATCTGGACAGTGCCCTGGTGAACGGCAACGACAATCTGAGTTTCAGAATCACTGTTGAGCAGGCCAATATCCACAACAACCGTCCCCACATCCTTTTGAATGTGGACAAAAACACCAACTACCACATCGACATCGCCATTACCGCCGAGGACGGCACTGTCCATGCTTGGAACCTCGCCAGCTTGGACAACGGAGCCGGTAACATGGGTGGCCAATTCACACAAGGCAACTCGCTCAACTACACCAAAGGCGATAACAGATATGGCATAGGTGAACCTGCCTGCGCCGACAAGTGCATAGCGGTGGCAGCCCACAACGCTCAAGGGCGTATCTCAGGAGGCACTTTAGCCGACTTCTCCAGCAATGGCCCTGTCATCGATGGTCGCCACAAACCCGAGATTTCGGCCCCCGGTGTGAACGTGGTGTCCTCCATTAGCTATTACTCCGACGAATACTATCCCCCCACGGTAACCTATACCTATGCCTCTCGCAATTACACTTGGGCAAAGATGTCTGGCACCTCCATGTCGTGCCCTGCCGTCACTGGTATTGTAGCCCTGATGCTGCAGGCCGACTCCACCCTCACACCTCAAGAAATCAAGCAATATCTCTGCTCGTCAGCCCGCAACGACGAATTTACTGGCCCCTTGCACGCACGCGACAGCATCAGCGACTCGTGGGGATGGGGCAAGGTTGATGCCATGGCAGCCATAAACGAAGTGTTGGCCCATGTGGACATCACCGAAGCCGACAATTCGTGGTACGAGAAATCGCTGCAAGTATATCCCAATCCCGCCAGCGACCGCGTTACCATTTTCACAGGCCGCCAGACACCTGAAACTGTTACCGTTTACACTACCACCGGTAGCGTGGTGTTGTCGAAGCAGGTAACCATGGAGGCCACCCTGAACATCTCGGCACTCCCCCACGGTGTCTATATTGTCAAATGCGGTGCCCGCACGGCCCGACTGGTGCACTAATAATTTATCTCTGAATTCTGAGCGACGATGGCGCCGCTCAGAATTCAGAATCCCAAAGTCCGAAATCAGAAATACAATAACTTCCTCATCAATACTATGTTGAAGATTTTCCGAACCGACATTTTCATGCAGGCCATCATCATTCTAGTAGTGTCTGTGGTCATGTGGATCGGTGTCTTTTTGAAACCCCAGCCCATACCTATCGAGGGCGGAGGACCTCTTTTCTATTGGATCACCGGCACGCTGACGCCCCGTTGGGGTGCCATCATCGCCTTCCTGTTGGTGGTTGCCGAAGGCTTCATCTTCAACGGCATCCTTTACCGCCACAAGATGATATCTCAGAACACGCTCATGCCCATGTTGTTCTACATCATGGCCATGAGCCTTGGTTCGCCCACCCTCACCCCCATCCTCATCGGTAGTTTCCTGCTGATTTTGGCCATCGGCCAGCTGATGCTCACCTCCACACTGCTGTCGCTCACTCCCGACAAGGTCTTCGGGGCTGCGGCCTTGGTAGCCCTTGCCACCCTGTTCTGCCCTTCGATGGCGGTATTCTTTATCCCGCTAATCATTGACATGTTCACATACAGCCTTTACGGATGGCGCGACTGGACGATGCTGATTCTAGGGCTGCTGGCCCCCATCATCCTAGTGGAGACCATCTATTTTGTCACCGATGAGATATTCTATCGCAACTACCTGTTGCTGTATGACCTCACCGACCTGCATTTCCGCGCTCGTGGTGGCTGGCTCAACTGGATATACAGCATCATCTTTGCCGTCATCTTTATCTTGGGTCTTGGAGCCTCTGTTGTCAATAGCCAGAACCGCAATGTCAACTTCAAGAAAAACATTACGGCCATCCTGACTTTTGCCATTGGCAGCATACTCTTCTCCCTCTACTCTAACCTCATCCCCATACCCACGCAGGCTTATGCCATTCCGTTTGCCTGCAGCACCACCTCTTTGTTCGCCGACCCCCAACGCAAGGAGTTGTTGCCCAATATTTTCTTCTTGTTTATTATTCTTTCTGGTATTGTCTTCAATTTCTTCTAACCACCGATGCTGCTATCCCAATATACCCCAGATTTGATAGAATGTGGCTGCGACGAAGCCGGTCGCGGTTGCTTGGCAGGGGCCGTGTTTGCGGCAGCCGTGGTGTTGCCCAAAGACTACCACAACGAGGAGCTGAACGACTCAAAACAGCTCACCGAACATCAGCGATACCTACTGCGCGAGACCATCGAGCGCGACGCTGTGGCCTGGGCCGTGGCTTCCGTGTCGGCAAAAGAGATTGACGAGACCAACATCCTACGAGCCTCGATGCACGCCATGAACCTTGCCATAGGTCAACTATCAGTAGTGCCGGAGTTGCTGCTAATCGACGGCAACCGATTCTATAACGAAGGGCTTATACCCTACTATACTATCGTGAAGGGGGATGGCAAGTACCTGTCCATTGCTGCCGCTTCCATCCTGGCCAAGACCTACCGCGACGACTATATGAAAGAGCTCCATCAGCAATACCCGCAATACGGCTGGGAATCCAACAAGGGATACCCCACCGCCGCACACTACGCAGCGCTTGCGCAGTACGGACCCACCCCGTTTCATCGAATGACTTTCAAACTAACTAAACAACCGGCAAAGTGAATCCCGTAGACAAAATAAGAGAAGCACGAAGGCAGAACACACTGCAGGAGCTAGTGGCGCGCCCACATCGCAAACGCATTGTGCATCTTGACGATATACGCTCTATTGGCATCATCGCCCACAACCTCAGCGAAGAAGATAGGATGACATTGGGACAGTTTGTCAACGTCATGACCAACCGTGGCACCATCGTCAGAAAGATAGAGTTGCCAGCCGAGTCGGAGACCTTGCTGGACAAACTGGGTTTTCCCAAGAGCGACTTCACCCAACTATTTACCACCTACCAGTACGACCTACTCATCGACATCACCCCTTCGGGCGATCTCTTCGGCCTCTACACCATTCTCACCACCGCTTCGAGCCTGCGCGTCGGATATGTAGACACTACGCTTCCGACCAACAAACTATATATCGACACCTATGACTTTATCATCCGCGGCGAAGGCCCCTGCGATCTCACCCATTACCTCACCGAAATCCTCAATTACCTCACCCAAATCCGTAAATAAACAAATACCTTTATTCCGAATCCAAAAATATCAAAGACACTTATAAAAAATGAGAAACCCGTTTATTGGTACAGGTGTTGCGCTGATAACACCTTTTAGGAAACAAGAGACCATCGATTTCAGCAAACTCGAACCTCTCATCAACAATCTTATCAGCAATGGAGTTGACTACATTGTTGCTCTTGGAACCACCAGCGAGGCTGCCACCATGACCGACACCGAGCGCCGCGCCCTACAGGATTTCATTATTGAGACCGTAGGCGGCCGCGTTCCCATCATGTTGGGTCTAGGCGGCAACAACACCCTGGCCGTGCGTGATGCTATCGCCAACACCAATTTTGACGGTGTCAGCGGCATTCTTTCCGTGGCGCCCTACTACAACAAGCCCAACCAAAGAGGACTGGCACAGCATTTCAAACAGATAGCCGAAAGCTCGCCGGTGCCCGTGGTCATATACAATGTGCCCGGCCGCACCGGTGTGAACATACAAGCCGAAACCACCCTCCAGCTGGCTGAGGAATGTCCCAACATTATCGGCATCAAGGAGGCTTCGGGAAACATTGCCCAGGTCATGCAGATTCTACGCAACAAACCAGAGAAATTCATGGTCATCTCCGGCGACGACTCCCTCACCTACCCCATGTGCACCATGGGAGCCTCTGGCGTTATCTCGGTGTTGGCCAACGCGCTGCCCAAAGAGATGTCCTCCATGGTAAAATATGCCATCAAGGGAGACACCAAGAAAGCGTTGCCGCTACATTTCCGTATGTTGCCGCTGATGAACGCCATTTTCGACGAAGGTAATCCCACCGGCATCAAAGCTCTTATGGAAATACAAGGACAGATTAGCAATAACCTGCGCATGCCCCTAGTAAAATCCAGCAAGCAGCTATACAACAAAATATCCTCTCTGTATGACGATTTTAACGCATAAGGCACAGCAGACATTCACATGCGACCGCTACGCCACGGAACTGACCGGAGTCTCCGTTGACCTAGTTGAGTCGTGCCATGCCCGTTGCTCAGTGGACATCCAACCCACCCACCGCAATGCCATGGGGGCCGTGATGGGGGGTGTTATGTTCACCCTAGCAGACCTAGCCTTTGCGGCTGCTGCCAATTCAGACCTACTTGCCGCGGATCTGCCACTGGCATGGGTCTCCCTAGGCAGCGAAATCCATTACCTGTCTCAACCCAAAGGCTCACGCCTGATGGCAGAGACCCAATGTGTGCGGCAAGGCCGCACAACCTGCGTGTACAACATCCACATTCAAGACGAACTATCCACTCCGGTAGCCCTTGTGACCACTACAGGAATGAAAAGCAAATGAAGGTTTTCGAAAGCCTTGGGTCGGGAGCACACACTCTCTTCCCAAGGTCCGAAAGCATCTGTTTCAAAGAAACGAACGCTATGACTATTGACCAGTTAAGACAACCCGTCATCGACGAGTACAACCTATTCTTAGAAGAATACCGCCGCCACACCCAAAGCAGCGTGGAGCTGCTGGAGCAAGTGGTCGACTATATAAGTCACTTCCCCGGCAAACAGCTGCGTCCGCTGCTGGTGTTGCTCTCGGCCAAAGCCTGCCAACACCTCTCCCCTATGCATGTGAAACTGGCTGCAGCAGTCGAGATACTACACAACGCCTCGTTGATGCACGACGATGTGGTGGATGAGTCCAACTCACGTCGTCACCACGACTCCGTTCGGTACCGCTGGAGCAACCAGGTGGCTGTGCTCTGCGGTGATTTTTTCCTTGCCCAAGTAATGGCACTGATGCAGGAAGTGGACAACCGCATGGCTGCGAAAAGCCTGGCCCAAACTGTTGCCACCATGAGCCAAGGCGAACTGATGCAGCTAGCTGCCGTCCACAAGAAGGTGAAAGCATCCTCCTATATCAACATTATCGGCAGCAAGACCGCCTCGCTGATGGCCACCTGCTGCCAGTTTGGTTCCTTTGCACCAGGAAGCCATACCGACACACCATAC
>Ga0247608_10006491_pt1 | contig 12275 bp, 7 predicted proteins | sample 176DNAGHGlowgp2_FD_193490 | JGI IMG/M metagenome (GOLD analysis project Ga0247608, IMG submission 193490) | Sheep rumen microbial communities from Palmerston North, Manawatu-Wanganui, New Zealand - 1766 DNA GHGlow gp2 | ecosystem: Host-associated > Mammals > Digestive system > Stomach > Rumen ... | reverse complement strand
GTGGTGACGGAGCAGTGACACTGCCGCGTGCTGACGGAATAGCGCGTTGAAGCGTGTAGGTGTTGAGGAGTGCAGGCAAATCCACACTCCGAGCTGAACGTGACAGTACAGGGTCTTCTTCGGAAGAGCTTGATAGTGCAGGTAATCATACTCCCGAGAAAAACCGCTAAGCTTAACCCGTGTGGTACCCGTACCGCAAACGGACACACGTAGTCGGGTAGAACATACTAAGGCGTTGAGAGATTCGTGGCTAAGGAACTAGGCAAACTGACCCTGTAACTTCGGGATAAAGGGTCCTCACTTTAAGTGAGGCGCAGAGAATAGGTCCAGGCAACTGTTTAACAAAAACACAGGGCTGTGCAAACTCGAAAGATGAGGTATACAGCCTGACACCTGCCCGGTGCTGGAAGGTTAAGAGGAGATGTCAGTGGTAACATGAAGCATTGAATTGAAGCCCCAGTAAACGGCGGCCGTAACTATAACGGTCCTAAGGTAGCGAAATTCCTTGTCGGGTAAGTTCCGACCTGCACGAATGGTGTAATGATCCGGACGCTGTCTCGGCCACGATCTCAGTGAAATTGTAGTATCGGTGAAGATGCCGATTACCCGCGATGGGACGAAAAGACCCCGTGAACCTTTACTACAGCTTAGCACTGACCTTGGTCATCGGATGTGTAGGATAGGCCGGAGGCTATGAAGCGTGCGCGCCAGCGTTCGTGGAGCCGCCGTTGAAATACGGCCCTTCTGCTGCCTGAGGTCTAACACGCAGTAGCGTGGACACTGTTTGGTGGGTAGTTTGACTGGGGTGGTCGCCTCCAAAAGCGTAACGGAGGCTTCCAAAGGTGCCCTCGGGCCGATTGGTAACCGGCCTTATAGAGTGTAAAGGCAAAAGGGCGCTTGACTGGGAGGCAGACATGCCGAGCAGGCAGGAAACTGGGGCTTAGTGATCCGGTGCAAGTGTATGGAAACTGCATCGCTCAAAGGATAAAAGGTACTCCGGGGATAACAGGCTGATCCCCCCCAAGAGCTCATATCGACGGGGTGGTTTGGCACCTCGATGTCGGCTCGTCACATCCTGGGGCTGGAGAAGGTCCCAAGGGTTGGGCTGTTCGCCCATTAAAGTGGCACGCGAGCTGGGTTCAGAACGTCGTGAGACAGTTCGGTCTCTATCTATCGTGGGCGTGGGAGTCTTGAGTGGATCGGACACTAGTACGAGAGGACCGTGTTTGACTGACCTCCGGTTTACCGGTTGTACCGCCAGGTGCACCGCCGGGTATCCGCGTCGGGATCGGATAAGCGCTGAAAGCATCTAAGTGCGAAGCCGGCCACAAGATGAGGGCTCCATAGAGGGTCGTCGTAGACTACGACGTTGATAGGGTGCAGGTGTAAAGACAGTGATGTCAAAGCCGAGCACTACTAATTGCCCGAAGGCTTTCGCCGCCAGGCGCATGCTTTCAACTGTGAGCAGTTTGATGATGAAGTACTAGCTTCAGTCTTAGTGTGGTATGTCAACCTTATACGTTGTCATTGCCTTTGCATGGTCCTTAACGGTCAATGTTCAATGGTCAATGTTCAATGAAGAAATATTCAGGTGGCTATTGCGGCGGGGTCCCACCTCTTCCCATTCCGAACAGAGAAGTTAAGCCCGCTTGCGCCGATGGTACTGCAATGCAATGCGGGAGAGTAGGAGGCTGCCATTTTTACAAAGAGAAGACCCTGATTCAGCAATGAGTCAGGGTCTTTTTCGTGTGTTTCTCTTTGCTAATTTGTTCTAAATATTTTGACGATAATTTGGTTGTTTAAGAAATACTTCGTATATTTGCCTGAAAACAGCAACCTGGAACTATATGACAAAGTGGATAAAAAAATGTGTGTTAGTCGTTCTGATGTGTTTAAGCATCAATATGACATGGGGTGTCACTCGTTATGCTTCACCTACAGGTGTCAATCTTTCTGGCCGAACAATAGATACTCCAGGAGAACTGCATTTTATGGTTAGTAAACTGCAACCTGGAGATACACTTTTTCTCCTTGATGGACAATATGATCTAGTGAATACGTTGTTGGTGAATGTAAAGGCTAAGCCTGATAAGTGGGTGTTTATTTGTCCAGTGAGTGGTGCGCACCCAATCCTTGATTTCCGTAAGCAACAGAATGGTACCAATGGTGTCAAGTTAACAGGTGCTCATATTCTGATAAAGGATATTACTATACGCTATGCAGGTAAGAAAGGAATCTGGTTAGAGAATGCCTCCTACTGTAGATTGGAAAATCTTGATGTGTATGGATGCTGCGACTCTGGCATCCAGTTGCGTAAAGGTGGATATAATCTAGTGGTGAACTGTGACTCACATGATAATTTTGACTATCAGGCAGGTGGGGGTAATGCCGATGGTTTCGCAGATAAGCAGGGCGGGGATGCCTTTGCAGGGAATACCTATATAGGTTGCAGGGCATGGAATAACTCTGACGATGGATGGGATTCTTTTCAGCGCGAAACAAAGGATAGCGTGCCTACCACGTACCTTTTCTGTGTGACTTATAATAATGGTCCTGCAGAGTTTGACCTAACTAATCATCCGAGGGCAACTGGTGTAGATCGTGAACTGCCTTGTCTGGTGGGGAAAGACTTGAAGCATATTCCGAATAGTGGTAATCCCAATGGTTTTAAACTGGGAGGACAGGGAAAAGATAATAAGGAGAGTGGTATCTATACACGTCATCATACGGTATTGATGAACTGTCTTGCCGTGGGACATCGAAAGAAAGGATTTGATCAGAATAATAATGCGGGCGAGATGGAGATAAGTCATTGCATGGCTGTAGATAATGACATCAATTATGGGTTCGGTAATGCTTATCCTTGCACACTCAATATACATCATTGTATTAGTTTGTCTCCCATTAGCGGAAAACACTTGTTGACAGCACGTGAGACAACTGTGAGTCAAGCGGATAACTCATGGAATGAACCTAACCATCGTAATATCTCCATTATAGCTGGTATAGATATCGTACAAGTGCTACTTGCTGCTCGTCAGGATGACGGACAACTACCTGTGTCATTATTGGAAATCCTGAGAAAACTATGACAGCGGCAGGGTGAGCACGAAGCGAGCTCCAGGCGCGTAGGAGGTATCGAGTGTGATATCACCACCCAGTCGGCGAGCAATAGAACGGGCTACTGTGAGACCAATGCCGGTACCATCATAATAATCATCTAACTGTACGAACTCCTCAAAAATATGTTCGGCTTCTTTTACAGGTACGCCAATACCAGTGTCCTCAACGTTAAAGCTGACGTTTTCCTTGTCAAGCATGGCTACTTTCAGACATACAGTTCCCTCAGATGCTGGTGCATTTGGCTCACTGATAAATTTCATGGCATTATCAAGTAAGAGCACTAAAGCACGGGTCGCTTGAGCCAGATTGGTGTGGAGTATGACTGTCTCAGCCTCGGGCTCTATCTGTAAATCAAAGGTGATATTGGTCGCATTGTTGATTCCCGAATCCTCAGCAGCCTGAGCAGCAATCTGAATGGCTGGCACGTCGTCATTACATTCGATTACAGCTTGTGAGGTAGTGTCTGAAAGTTCTAACATCTTATTTACCAATCCTGTGATACGGTTGGTGTTGTCGTTAATCTGATTATTGATGTCGGTACGTGTTGCTTCATCAAGTTCCATGCCAGGCGTAGTGATAATCTGAGTAAAGCCACTAAGGATATTCAACGGAGTGCGAATCTCGTGAGATATCTGTTGGATGAAGTTGGTCTTCATCTTTGACGACTCCTCAGCCCGGGCATTAGCCGTAACAAGTTGTGAGTTGAGAGAATACAACTGCGAGTTGAGTGTTGAAAGTTGTGTATTGGTCTCCTCCAATTTCTTGTTGGCTGCAGCTAAACTCTTCTGGGCCCTGCGACGATGGAGTGTATAGATAACGAAGAATATGGTGACCAAAGCCAAGATAATCATAGTGTTAATCCAGCGTGAGCGCTGCATATCAGCCTGTTGCTGAACAATCTGTGCATCTTTCTGATTAGTGTGATAGATGGTTGCCAATTCTGCAGCAGTATTATCCTTCTGATCTGTGATGACCGAGTCGAGTACAGAGAGGATAAATGCCCCCATAGCATGGGCAGAGTCTATCCTACCAGCCTCTGCATTAGCATTATATTTTGGAAGCAGATACAGTTGGATATTATCTAACGAGAGACCCATGCCCCATTGGCGGAGTGCCTGCTCCAGATAGCGGAAGTTGTATGCTGCTTCGTTGTAGCGTTTGGCAACAATCAGGTAGTCGGTGGCATTGATATGACCTGCAGGAGTCTTGGAATAGTTGGTCTTTAAGAAAGCTTCATAGGCTTCGGTCGCTTCCTCCTCATCACCCAATCCTTCACGTGCCACAGCGCGCATAATTTCGATACGTCCTTGATATTCATCGAAGTACTCCTTACGTGCATCAGGTCGTTTCCTGTATTCATTCAGGAGCATAGCCGAACGGTCAATCCAATAGATGGCATCATTATACTTATGGGTATTGATGTAAGCCATACTGGTGTACACCGTACCTACTAGGGCCTCTTGGAATCCTCTACTGGTGCTGTCGGACTCCCAGCGACTTACGTAACGCTCGCGCGCCGTGATGAAACTCTCTTTTGCCTCCTCGTCATGTCCCAGGTTCAACTGACAACAGCCAATGGTATTGAGCAGGATGGCATAGTCGATATCAGAACCAATGCCCGCTTCGTCCATCTTCTCCACAGCAGGAATAGCAATGCTGAGTGAACCTTCGTAATCACCTTTTACAAGCAGGATTTCTGATAGGCGACGAGCCGACTTGATGTAACTTACCAAATCTTGGTCGGACATGATTTTACTTTCCAAAGCCTTTCTGAAACAAATCTCTGCCATGGTGTTATTGCCCTCACGATAATAAGAGGCTCCTCGCCAACGGTTTGCATTGAGCGGCGTAATGTCACCCGACATCTCGAAACTGTCGGCTAGGGTACGCATGCGCTCATAATCTTTTAGAATACCAACATCAAAGATAATGCTATCAGCCTTGTTGGCTTTACTCTCCATGGTCTGCTTATTGTCGCATGAATAAAACGTAATCCCTCCTAACAAGGTGATACAGGCAAAGATATATGAATAAATAGACTTGCTCATGGTCATGTTGTTTTAGTGTTCGGCGGCAAAGTTAAAAAGAAATCTGTAAAAAAACAAATATATTTCTTGTTTTCTTACAAAGCACCTGCATTACTTGTGAAACATTGCAAAATATTTTGGTGAAATGGGAAAATATCCGTAATTTTGCAGCTTGATTTGTGAATTCTTTAAATCTCAATGGATAAGATGAATAAAAAACAGGCGCCCATAGGTGTTATTTTGGCAGCAGGTATGGCAAAACGCTTGCGCCCCCTGACTGATGAACGCCCAAAGTGCCTTCTGACTGTAGGTCAGCGCACGCTGCTGCAGCGTACGGTTGATGGAATGTTGGCTGCTGGTATTGATGAACTGGTCGTTGTAACAGGCTATCGTGGCCAGATGATTCGTGATTTCCTGACACAACACTATCCACAGTTGCAGATTCATTTCCTGGATAATGTGGATTATGCAAACAATAACAATATCTTCTCGCTTTGGATGACACGTCCCTTTACCGAGGGACGCGACTTCCTGTTGCTCGATAGCGATATCCTGTTTGATCCTCAGATTATTCCTACCGTGCTGAAGGAAGAGGGTAGTGCCTTGGCTCTGAATCGTCATGAACTTGGTGAGGAAGAGATGAAAATTGTGGTGGACGAGAATAACAATATCGTAGAAATCAGTAAGGTATGCTCTATTGAGAAAGCCATCGGCGAGAGTGTTGGTATCGAGAAGATGACTGCAGAGTATAGCGCAGCCCTGTTTAAGGAGTTGGAGCAGATGATTGAGCGTGAAGGTCTCATCGATATCTTCTATGAGCGCGCCTTCGAGCGCCTGATTCCTCAGGGATACACCTTCCGCGTGGTGGATACCACGAACTTCTTCTCTATCGAGTTGGATACCGTGGAAGACTTTGAGAATGCTAAGCAGTTGATTCCTGCTGCACTTTATGATTAAGAATGAATAACTTTAAAATACGAATAAAATGAATTTTCTTGATAGAAATGAATTTAACTTTGAGCCCAGCCAGAAAGTGGTAGAGGCCATAAAGAACTTCGATCCTAAGGATCTGTGCTTCTATACCCGTATCTATGACCAAGGTAAGAAGAGCGTTATCAGCGTGCGCGTTGGCGAGATTTATGGCGTACCCGAGGAACAGGTGCTGCTGACCTATGGTGGTGAGGATATGCTGAAGAATGCTATTCACTATTTCCTGTCAATCAACAGCCAGGAAGTGAATGGTACTCCCAATACGAAGATTCTGATTCCAGAGTTCTCTTGGTGGTATTACAATCGTGTAGCTTCTGAGTGTGGCGGTACCTTTGAGATGTACCCCTTGCACGAGAAAGAGGATACCTTCGCTTACGATATCGATGAGGTCATTGAATACACCAACCGTGTACACCCCCGTATGTTGTTGCTGGCTTCTCCCAACAACCCCACAGGTAACGGCCTGACTCCTGAGGAGACGGCTCGTATCTTGGAGAATATCCCCAGCGATACTATCGTGCTGATTGACGAGGCTTATGCTAGCTTCATCTCTAACGATACCGCTTATATTGCTCCGCTGGTTAATAAATACAGCAACCTGATTATCTCACGCACCCTGTCTAAGTTCTACGGACTGCCTGGTTTGCGTTGTGGCTTCGGCTTCATTGGTAAGGGTCACGATCAGTTCCTGAGCTATGTGAACAAATACCTGGGTTACAACCGCTTCTCTGAGGCTGTGGCTCTGGCAGCACTTGATAGCGATGAGCACTATCGCCACGTGGCTGACGATATGGAGTGGGGACGCCAGTTGTACAAGAAAGAACTGGGCAGCCTGCCTGGCTTCAAGGTGTACAAGAGCGTGGCTAACTTCATCCTCATTAAGTATCCTATTGAGATCAAGGATAAACTGATGGAAGAGTTGAAGGTTCAGGACTACAAGATTAAGTTCATGACTGACAAGGGACTGGAGTCTTGCCTGCGTATCACACTGGGTCGTAAGGAACAGACACAAGTTGTATGTGACACCATCAAGCGCGTTTATAATAATAAATAAGATATGAACGAGAAATTCAGGGCAACACTGAAATCATCAGAGACGGAGGACTGGCTAGATTTGCACGTCATCCGTCCCTTTTGCTATTATTGTGCGGTATTCTTTGCCAAGTTTGATGTAAACCCCAATACCATCACCATCTGGTCGATGATTATCGGCGCCGCCAGTGCATGGTTCTTTGCTCAGGGTAGCTTCTACTATGGTGGCACACTGGGCTTGGTTTATAATCTCATCGGTATTTTCCTGCTGATGTGGGGTGATATCTTCGACTGTACTGATGGTCAGTTGGCCCGTATGACAGGTAAGAAAAGTCGTTTGGGACGTATCCTCGACGGACTGGCAGGCTTCGCATGGTTCTTCCCCATCTATTTTGCATTGGTGTATCGTTTCTATATGCATCATGATTTGGAGTTCCAGTGGTTGGGTATCGAGAACAACGAGCAGAATACACTCATTGCTACAGGTGTGGTATTCGTTCTGGCTGCCATCTCTGGTCTCTGGGGACTACAGGGACAGCAGCGTCTGGCCGACTATTACATCCAGGTGCACCTGTTCTTCCAGAAAGGTGAGAAGGGTGCCGAGTTGGATAACTCTGTACGTCAGAAGGAAATCTACGAACAGATGCCCAAGGAGACGCCTTTCTATGAGCGCTGGTTCCAGAAATCATATATTGAGTATACCAAGAAACAGGAGGATGTGACGCCTGAGTTCCAGAAACTGATGGCTACACTCCGTGAGAAATATGGCAGTACGGATAATATCCCTCAAGAAGTGCGTGATGAGGTGCGCCGCAACTCATTGCCCTTAATGAAATGGAACGGACTGCTCACCTTCAATTTCCGTGAGTCCTGGTTGTTCCTGTTCTGTCTCCTGGATTTCCCTGTTGGCAATTTCCTGTGGGAAATCATAGGTATGGGTATCCTTTACTGGTATGTGAACCATCGTCACGAGACTTTCTGTAAGCGTATCGCAGCTAGTCTTTCTAGATAAACTAGTAGAACTAGATGAACTAGAAACCCTAGACTTATGAAGTGGACTAAGCAGCAACTGAATAATCTCTTTTTTATCGTCGGTGTTGTGGCCGTAGTGGTCATGATACTGACGTTTGATGTTAGCTTTGTTGAACTATGGCATCATTTGGCTCATGCCGGTTACTGGCTGATACCTATCTTGGGTATCTGGCTGTTGGTTTATGGACTCAATGCCTTGGCTTGGAAAAGCATCATCAAGAGCTGTTCGGTTCCTGGAGTAGGGGATGATCAGCAGGTCGAGAAGGTGAGCCCTTGGCGTATCTATCGCCTCACTATTACAGGTTATGCCCTGAACTATGCCACACCTGTTGGTGGACTGGGTGGTGAGCCATACCGCATTATGGAACTGTCGAAGAATATCGGTAACCAGCGAGCTACCTCATCGGTTATCCTCTATGCGATGATGCATTTCTTCGCTCATTTCTGGTTGTGGTTCACGTCCATCTTCCTTTACCTGGCGTTGGCCGTTATTGATTATGTGCCAATGACACCATTCTTAGGCGGTCTGATGGGAGCTGCTATCGTATTCTGTCTGGTAGCCTTCTACATTTTCTCAAAGGGCTATAAGCATGGACTGGTGGTGAAACTCATTCGCTGGATTGGAAAAATACCTGGCCTGAAAGGTTGGAGCACCCGTTTTCAGGAACGCCATGCAGAGGCGTTGCAAAATATCGACAAACAGATTGCTGCCCTGCATAAGCAGGATAAACGTTCGTTCTACTATAGTCTGTTTATGGAGTATGCCTCACGTATCGTGCAGAGCTTGGAGATTCTGTTTATGCTTCTGCTCTTCGGTATCGATTGCGGAGGTGGCTTCGAGGGCTTGTTCTTCACCTTCCTCTATTCGGTATTGATACTGTCGTTCACCACATTGCTGGCTAACCTGATTGGCTTTCTGCCAATGCAGTTGGGCGTACAGGAAGGCGGTTTTATGCTCTCTATCGCCCTCATTGGTATGTCCACCAAACTGGGTAGCGATGTTGACTCAGCCGCGTTGGGTATCTTCGTGAGTATCATCTGCCGTGTCCGTGAGATTCTCTGGATAGCTATTGGTATGTTGCTGATGAAGGTGGATGAACTGCATCTGGGACGTAAGGCATTGACTGTGTTTCTTGCGATGGCTTCACTGTTAGGATTATCATCCTGTTCTCATGATGATGACGAGAAACCCTATCCTTGGACCGTTGGAAAGGCTGAGCGTACAATACTGGTGTATATGGCAGGCGAGAATAATCTGTCTAGCAACGGTTTCTTAAGTTCTGATTTAGTGGAACTGTTATCTGGCTCGCTGCAGTTGACGGACAAACAACGGTTGTTGGTTTTTATTGATAGTTTGGGTAATGGTTCTAATAATGGATACCCCCGTATTGTGGAATTTCATGGGGGAAAGTCATATCTGGTGAAGCAGTATACGGAGGATTTCTACGCTTGTGATCCTACTTGTTTCCATGATGTTTTGCAGACCATGATTAAATCTGCTGAAGCAGATAGTTATGGTCTTGTTCTTTGGGGACATGCCAATGGATGGCTTGTCGAAAAAGACTCTTTAGCGGAGAACCAAGCAGAGTCACGTCGTGCCTATGGGTTGGATTATGGTGCAGATGGTGAGCAGACGGGTTGGAAATGGATGAATATCACACAGATGGCTCATGCGTTAGAAGGACTACCCCATTTTGATTTTATCTTTGCAGACTGTTGTAATATGATGTGTGCGGAAGTGGGCTATGAATTGCGCCATGCAACAACATATCTGATTGGCTCGCCTGCAGAGATTCCTGGTCCAGGAGCGCCATATCAAATAATGGTGCCATTGATGTACAAGAACGATGCGGAACTTTATCAAGGTATTATAGATGCGTATTATGACTTCTATCTGAATAACCCTCCCTTAAGTTTTCATAATGGCGATCCTGGAGATTTACGAGGATATAGCGTGCCTTTGTCAGTAATAGATACGCGTTATATTGTCGAACTGGCCGCTGAGACACAGACGATTCTGGATTCCTTTATGATGGACTATACCTATCCTACGACCATTGATATGAGTACGAAACGAGCACGTTCAGTGACATACTATTGGTATTTCAGTGCCCCCATTTTTTATGATATGAGGGAATTCTTGGAGTCCAAGGCGCCTGCCGATGCCTTCAGTAAGTGGGATAAGGTGTTCAGTAAGGCCGTGCCTTATCACAGGACATCAGCTCAATGGATGACAACGTCTGCTTCGTTGGAGTACCGTTTTTCTTATTTTGATGCTCAACAGACAACATGTGGATGTGTCAGTATGTTTGTCCCTATGATGTCGGGTTATAATTCCAGTCCATACTATTATAACTCAACATGTATGAATATGAGTTGGAACCATGTGGTTGACTGGCAACGCTTTGGTTGGGGCGTAAAATAGCAAACTAAGCTTTCTTTAACTCAATGCGGAATGTGGTGCCTCGACCTTGTTCTGAGGACTTGACGTAAATATGTCCCTTGTGATATTCCTCCACAATACGCTTTGCCAATGAAAGACCCAAACCCCATCCGCGTTTCTTTGTGGTGAAACCGGGACGGAACACATTCTTGATATCTTTTTTCTTGATACCCTTGCCTGTGTCAACTACCTCCACAGCTACGATATCATCCTCCTCAAGCAGCCACAGGTCAATCTTTCCTGCACCACCCTCCATCGCATCAACAGCATTCTTGCACAGGTTCTCAATGACCCATTCAAAGAGTGAGGCGTTGATTTTCACGATAACGGCATGATCGGGGTAGTGGCCTTTGATGTTGACTTTCTGCGAGGTGCGCTTATCCATATATTCTATCACGCGGTCAAGCACCTCGTTCATCGAAGCCTCTACTGGCTCAGGCAGTGAACCAATCTTTGAGAAACGCTCGGCTATTCGCTCCAGTCGCTTCACGTCTTTCGCCATTTCTGGTATCAGCGCATCGTTGGGATAACTCTCTTTCAGCACCTCTATCCATGCCATCAGACTGGATATTGGTGTGCCTAACTGGTGGGCTGTCTCCTTAGAAAGACCTACCCATACCTTGTTCTGTTCAGCCCGCTTTGCCGCCAAGATGGCAAATACCGAGACGAGGGCAAACACCATCACAATAGCCAAAGCCCAATAAGGATAATACGTCAGACGTTTCAGCATGATAGACTCATCGTAGCACACCTGTTGGTAGTCGCCATCCAGTTCTATTCTGATCACATTACCTTCCTGCTTCATCCTCATGGCATATTCCTTGACGCTGGTCGTGTCGTCAATATTACGGTAGTCCATCACCTGGTCTTTCGAGTCGAGCACAATGACGGGAATCGTGTTGTTACTTTCCATCACCTGTGTCACCAACATCAGGTAGGTCATCTCGTCTTCCTGATTCAGGGCTTCCATCGCTTTTGCCCATATCTCCATCTTTCCTTGTTCCTCGCGCTGCAGGTCGCGCACCAGGTAACGAGAGGCTAAAAGGGCGGCCACCGCTATTAATATAGCAACCACCACCAGCCAGTTTTTTATCCGCCTAGTTTTTTCCGTCCACTGCATTTTTACGTTCTTTTTTGGAGAATGTCGTTCAGAATTCTCGGCAAAAATACGTAATTTTAATGAAAAAATACAAGAAAATGAAGAAAAAATGAGCGTATTCGAAAAAAAAGTGGTAACTTTGCACCCGCTAAAAAAGTGTATATGTGTTACTTAGAGCGATTTGACATTGATTTAAAGGCACTTACGGACGAGGTAACCCCTCTCTCGTGGGAGTTGGACGACCAATTCTTTGAGTCGCTCGAAGGTGCTCAGCTGCAAGGAGGCTCGTTGCATGTGTCGGGGTCTATACGCAAGGCAACCGGCTTTTATGAGTTTCAACTGCATACTGACGGCACAGTTCGCATACCCTGCGATCGCTGCTTAGACATGATGGACCAGCCCATCGAGGCCGACCTCCGTCTGGTGGTGAAGCTTGGAAGCGAATACAACGAGGAAGATGATATCATCACCGTCGATGAGAACGAAGGTGTTTTCAAAGCGGCTTGGTTCATCTACGAGTCTATAGTAC
>Ga0247608_10006490_pt1 | contig 12278 bp, 14 predicted proteins | sample 176DNAGHGlowgp2_FD_193490 | JGI IMG/M metagenome (GOLD analysis project Ga0247608, IMG submission 193490) | Sheep rumen microbial communities from Palmerston North, Manawatu-Wanganui, New Zealand - 1766 DNA GHGlow gp2 | ecosystem: Host-associated > Mammals > Digestive system > Stomach > Rumen ... | reverse complement strand
CACTCCATAGCGGAAACCGCCATGAAGAATGGCAACTCCAAATTCAATGCGATTCTTGCTGTCGTACAACAGTAAGATAACTACTCATGGCACGGGTACTGAGTAGTTACGAGATATCCCCAGTTTTAACTAACTTCGCAACGGCATTTAATCGAAATAGAAACATGAGAGTTGAAACGACAAGACATATTGCATTATGGTGGTTGGGGTGTCCTATCCAAAGATTAAATGCCAAAAAATCTATGGATATCCTACCACCCTTTTAAGGAATACGTATAAAATGAACATAGATTATGGAACAAACAAAGAAATGCCCGTACTGTGGCGAAGAGATTCTGGCCGTAGCCAAAAAGTGTAAGCATTGTGGGGAATGGTTGGGAGAAAAGCCTGTCGAGCAAACAGCACCCACGAAAAAGACAGATGATAAAATGCTGTATTGTCGCCAGTGTAAAACCTTACTTAGCATAGATGCTTCACAGTGTCTGAAATGCGGCAATGGTGATCCTTTCCTGTTTAACCAGATTAAAAAGGAAAACAAGCAGTTCACTTTTCCCATCTTCTATATGATTATTGCAGTCGCTGCCGCAGAGTTGCTGTTTGACATCATGGACGTGACACATGGTGTCATCCCATGGGGGCCAATACACTGTATCGTAGTTCTGGGTGCCAGTGTCTTCCTGTATTTCTTTACCAGGGCTATCGGCAAGCAGCTCAGGGGGAATCACGAGAAGGAAATGGCCGACGTTTTCAAGGCTGTAGGGGATGCCTGTGCCATCGAGAGGTGGAGAACCAAGGCAGACCAAATATGCAAGTCTGAATAATAGGGAAATTCCCCTCTTTAAGTAGGGGTAATCCCTTGAAAATCAGCGGATTTTTGTGTATCTTTGTAACAAAAATAAGGATATATGCTGACAGTCAATTTATTACTATTCATCTCCCTTGTCAGAAGGGGCTGGTGGGACATCGACCGCATGGTCATAGACTACTTTACACGGAATAAGTAACAATAAAAAATAGAAATTATGAAACAGATTAAGACATTCAAGTATTTGATGATGGCCATGATGGCCGCAGTGTGTATGACCTTCGCTGCCTGTGGCGGTGATAGTGACGATGATATCCCAGGTGGCGGAAACGCCCAGATCGGCGTGCATCGTGTAGATCTGCATTTTGACGGCACTTTACCCTCATGGCATAGTACTGTCGGTTTTCATGGCATCAAGCCTGACGGCAGTTTTAGCAGACTGTACGAGAACGGCAATGAGTTGCCACTTTATGAGATTAGCGGGCAGGGTACTGGCTATATATCAGAAGAAATCCGCGACTACAGTATCTGTACAGATAATAACTGCGGTGCAATCGTAGCTCATGTCATGTTAATCTCGTTTGACGGCAAACCTGCCCCACACGATGTAACTGTAACAGCTGTAGGCTACATCAACGACAAACGCATCTATACGAAGGTATTCACACTCCCTATCGGGGCTTCTTCTATGGTAATGGCGTTCACTACCGATGATGGCGGTGAGAGTGAACTTGTAATAGATAACGAAATAGTAGAAAGTGATTTTAATCATGATTAAGGATCGCAGTTATTTTAGGGACTACCTTTGCAAATACCTGACGGACGAGAATGATCCGCGCAAAGATGATGACGTTTTCATCGACGCACGGGCAGAGCTGGCCGCCGCCACGATGGAAGAGACGCGCCTGCGGGAAAACCTCACGGTCAACCAGGCAGAGGAACGGGCGATAGCCGTACTGATGGAGGGATTTTAATTTCTATTCATATGTCATCGAATAGCACAAAAATGGATCCCCAGGTATGGGGAACGGAGGAAGCCAGGGAAACGGCCATCGCCACATTGATAAGGTATGTCAATGGGCATGGCCGACGAGTGCAATGCGGCTACACCTATAATTCTGCCAACGGCTTCGGACTTACGAAGGTCTGGAAACTTTGTACGGACTCCGTTGAAGGTTACAGGCTCGGACTGCTGTGTATCTACAGCAACTTTGCGAAGACCAAAGAAAGCGAACCGCAGATGAGGTCTGCAGACAATGTTTCCCTCCGAGTTCTGAATCATATTATTGACTATATCGAGGAACATGATAACTGACTCAATACAGACATTCCGCGTCATCATAGCCGGATCGTGCAGCTTCGATGACTATTCCAGGCTACAGGCCGTGTGTGACAACCTTCTTGCCAACAAGAGACAGTCACACAGTATAGTCATCATCAGCGGGACGGCCAGAGGTGCAGACACCCTCGGAGAGCAGTACGCCCATGAACGGGGCTATGCCCTCCGCAGGTTCCCCGCCGACTGGCAACAGTACGGCAAGGCTGCAGGGCCGATCAGAAACCGCCAGATGGCAGAGAATGCCGACGGTCTGATCTGCTTCTGGAACGGCCACAGTCCCGGTGCCAGGAACATGATCCGGACGGCTAACAGGAAAGGATTACAAGTTAGAACGATAATCGTATGAGTATGGAACAGAAGGAAAGACAAGAAAACATTGAGAGGCTGCAGCAGGTGATAGACACACTGCTGGCGGTTCACCCCAATGAAGATCTGGACGGGCGTATTTTGCAGGCCCTTAGAAATGCTGCCGAAGTGAAGGCGTATCTCGAAGATGGTCTGACATAACGTATAGGACACTCTATTATGATCACCTACCGCGTCATCATAACAGGGGCTACCGGCTTCGACAGATACGGACTGTTAAGCGCCAAATGCAGGAAGATACTTTCCCGCAAGATAAACAGGCCGGACACGGAGGTTATCATACTCTCCGGGGACAGCCGGGGTGCGGAAAGGCTGGGATTGCAATGGGCTGAGGAAAACCGCCTGAAAACAGAGGTCTATGAGATCGCGGAGGAACTGCCGTTCAAGGAGGCCGAGACCAGCAGGTGCCAGCGGATGATAGACGATGCTGACGCACTCATAGCCTTCGACTGGCCACCATACCCGAACTGGCACATGCTAAGGCTCGTGGATGGGGCAAAGAAAAAGGGCATCCCCTACAGGGTGATAGGTTAAAGTGAGTTAAAGTGAAATCGCGTTTTGTCGGGAAACATCCTCGCGCGCGTCATATTAGAGTGTTTTTTTTGAGTGTCGGAAACTTTTACTTTTCGCCCTCAAAGGGACATTTGGAGATAACAGAAGAAAGTAGTAACTTTGCAAAATATTTGAGACATGATATACCTCCCAAAACAGGCCGAAAAGAAAAATGCTTACACATCAAAATAGAGTGATCTTTGACATATTGATGAAAATATAGATGGGTGCTGCCGTAGCGTATATCCGTTCCGCTGGCGTAGTTAGGAATAGTGGGGCATATCGGATCAGTGGCCAGAACTGATGTAACGGGTTCACGCCGTTACCGGCATCCATCTTCTGAATATGAAGGGCAGCGCTATTGTCACCATAGTGTACAGTCTGTACAGCTGGAGAGGGCTGCTTATCACCGGGAGTGTGATGAGTGAGGCTGCTGGCAGAGTTTCCGTAGTCGGATTGAGGAGACTGCCCTTCATACTAAACGGGAACACAACCAGAAGAGTTGTCTTGAAAGAGACGTTTGCGCCAGTACTGGCATTCAGGATACTCTTCGCAACCTCGGACTAAACCCCCAAGCCTGTCTCTGGTGAGTTAAGGTTGGTATTCGAGGATGCTGGCTGGTTCCCTGCCTGGCATGTCGGCACTTGAGCCATGGGAGAAGCGGGAGGCGGTTACGGCGGCCTCATGTTGACCGGCCCATGAGCGTCGCGGTGCCAGGTTCCTACAAGGAATTGAGATCATTGGCCGCTCCTGCCGATTCGTCGGTGTCGCCCCGCAAGGGGTCTTTTGAGCCTCAGTCCCCCTTTGATCTTCAATTCCTGCCTGGCATATCGCGATGCCCTCTTCCGTTCCGGGCGTAAGTGTCTCGGACTCCCAGAGTCATTGACACGTCGAGAGATAAGCGGTGCCAGGATCCTATATGGGAATAGCGGGTGAGAGTCCCGCACAAGGGGAATGACAGTGGCTTTGAAAGGCGATCTCACACCCGGTACTGCGGTTCCCCGTTCTTCTTGGAGGGTTGCGCCAGACGTCAAGGGCGTAAGGAGTGGGGCAAGTACATCACTCGCTGCGAGGCCCCTCCATCTACTGGAGAGTGCAGTACAGGTAATCACAGGTGCTTTAATAGCACGTCTGCGTGGGTCTGAGGCAAACGCCGATAACGACTGGAAAAACGGCTCTCCAATCTTCTGGGAGTCATTGTCACTATAGGACTGAATTGCATCTGCAAGGTCTTTCCGCGACGCTCCCATCTTCTCAGGATGGATGTAATAGTCCTGAAGCTGCACACTGCCGGACGGAGTAGTTCCGAGCATCCCGGTTCTTCCGTTGAAGACAAACCAGACAGTAGTGCAGCATTTTTGGAAACGCCATGTATGCCTCGGCGGAATCGGACTGCCGTCGATCTTGGGTTTCCATCGGGAGGATATTCACGGGAACTGTGTCCGTGCAGAAGTGCCTCCCGACCTACTGGAGAGTGCGGGAAAGGAAGTTCCGGGTACACAAGTACGTCCGGGCAACTTGAGGCAATAGCCGATAATAGCAGAAGTACGGCTCTCCAATCTTTTTACTGCTGCAGACAACTGCACCAGTAAAAGCCAGAAATGGCATGGGGATCGTCCGGAAGTGCCCCATTGGTGAAGGTGCGGAATTAGGAAGTTCCGGGTGCGAAAGCATGTCTGGGTGGGTCTGAGGGAGTCGCCTCCCGATAATGACTGGAAAAACGGCCTTCATCTGTCCGAGGAAGCGTATGCAGTACGCTGTCGGGCATCCATAGCCTTGCTGATGCTCCGGCGATTAGTGCCGGGTGGTGTAACAGGAGGCAAGAGCTGCTGCCGTCTTTGGATGGTGGCGGCTCTTTTTTTATCATATTTGAACAAATTTGTTCGGATTTGATAACTTTTTTATCAAATCTGATAACTTTTCCCCTCATTTTTGAGGTTGCACACCCTCAAATTTGAGGTTCTGACCTCATTTCTGAGGTGGCAAACAGTTGTTCTTTTTCCAATTTCCAAACTCGAAAGTTGTTATAATAACAAGATTCGGGCTGAAAGTTGTTACTTTTCCAATTACTTGTTTGATGTCGCAATTTGCGATTTCAAGATTTCCGAGTGTCAAAGGAAACGATATCATGCCCCGCATGCGGCTGCTGTCTCGATTCCGTTTTAGTTTCCCCAAAATGTACGGTATTTCTGCACGGAATCGTCTTGTTTGTGTTAAATCAAGACTTTTCATTTTCATTCTATTCTCATTCCTGCAGGAATGACTACCTTTGCATCGTTGTTCCGATTGCCCGCGGCCGGAAAAAAGTTCCAGTTGAAGTTCGAGGTTCAGATTGCGAGCGATCAGACCCTCTCACGGGTTGGGAGGGTTTTTTTTATTTAAAAACAAATACGATATGAAGAAGATATTTTTATTTATCCTGTTGATGCTGCCGGTGGCAGTATTCGGGCAGAAAAATGAAGGATCCGGAGAACAAAAGAGTTTGATGGAACAAAGTATGGAAATAGTAAAGGATCTAACTCCTGCAGGAAAAGCTATTTTTTTAGATGTTCTGAAAAATAGCCAAATCGATAGTGTCTGCTTGAAGTACACACTTCCAAATGGTGACATTATTGAAGCCATATATGAAGATCAAGGATCGGTAGAAGATTTCTGGGAGAAAATAGGAAAATACAATATGGTAACTGAAATCTGTAACATCCCATTTGGATCCACCTACGAAGAAACAAAACGTATTCTTACAGAAAAATATGGAGATTACGACTATTTGTATTCAACTAAAGATGACTTGATATTCAAAAATAAGAAATATGCAGGGGTCGATTTCGATTCCATGCACTTCATGTTTCAGTCGGATAGCGAGAGAAGTTACTTCAACGGTGCTTTTCTATGTATTAACTGCAAATCAAAAGCAGAAGCCATTAGGACAAAGAAAAGAATGCATGACATGTTAAGTAAACGGTATTCTGCTTTTGTTAATATGGATGGTGATGATGTATATCTTTCGATGGGAGGATTATCCCCAGTCATATCAGAAAAGAACTACGGATTTGGAGTGTCTATAGATATCAAGGACTATGGAAGAGACGGACAGGTTTTAGGAACTCCTTATGGAGTCCGTATCATGTACGGGCCTTATGAATACGTGAAGGAAGAATTTTGATTATTGTATTGCCATCAGTCCTGGTCACGGGTTGGCCGGGAATTTTTGAAGTCAATTCTTTAATTTACAAACAATCATATTTGTACCTGGGGTGCAGCGGCATCCCTTTTTTTATTAGATTTCAATATAAGAAATACAACAGGACAGGAATCACTATCTTTGATATCCTCTGCTTCTCCTTTTCGGTTTGCGCATGTCGAATGCCGACTTCAGCCGATCCCACTCATCATCGCGTTTCTTGTTTGGCAGGCTGTTGTCACTACTGGGGCCACCGACACTGACATCTTCCGGCATGGCGATTGTGCCGACAAGCTGGATTACGCGTGTCACAGCCAAATCTACTCTGGTTGCAACATCTGTTATATCATTCACCAACGATTTGGCTGACGTTTCAAGATTATTCTGCTCATAAGGACTGAGATCCGAATCGATAGTCCTGGCAAAGATACCCCGGATCAAATCATTTTCCTGAATGTCGGAGAACAAGGCCTTCGTTCCCTTCATAAATTCCCGAAGGGCATTCTTCGCATTGAAAATATAGGCAGTCCTTTCCTTTTCACCTGTAGTTGGGCCATTGTTTGGAGCCTGTTGTGTCTCTGCCTGTTTTACAGGCTTCGAAATAACATCTTTTTGCTTGGATTCATCCTTTGATATTATTTGTGCATTCGATTTGCCTGCCTGCTGGTTCTGTTGTGACGGTTTCTGTCTTTGAAGCGCCCGATCAGCCAGTCTCTTCTTTTCCCTTTCGGGATAGCGAAGCTGCTCAGCAAGTTTAGCTACAGAAATTGCTTCATTCGCCCAATGTTTAACAAAATAGGCCCTATCCTTTACAACATTATTCGTTACCATCACGGCCATCCCGATAATATCATTGATGTCACCAGAGGGCATATCTTCAAGAGGCCGAGGTTTTGTGTCTGGGTCAAATTCTATTCCATAAGAACGGAGTCTTTCGGATATGACCTCAACTATATTGCCAGGAGTGAGATCTTTTGCCCAGTCTTTCACTTCCTGCTCCTGCAACTTTTCTGCTTGTTTGTCGTTTCGCTCCTGCCTGTATTCCTCAGACACCTCTGCAGCAAGTTCTGGTGACAGGACGAACTCTGTATCCATATTCTTTCCTCCCAGGAGAGCATTAAGTTTCATGACCTCGGATCCATTGAACACTTGCCCCTTCGCATTGTCAACGACTGTGTAACCTCTGACCTTTCCATCCTCGCTTCGGTGGAACAGGATCTCTATTCCGGCCTTTCTCTTTATGTCAAGAAGGAACTGCTTAAACTGAGCCTTTTGAAATTGGGTCATATCAAGGCCGCTGCTGCCACGGAAACTGGTTATCTTTGCCCCTGCCTTGCTGGATGAAGATGAGTGTTTCTTGCCTCTCTTTGTCTTTGTGTGAGATATATCGACTTCCTTGTCAAGAGACCGCTTGCGTGTATCCCTGATAATTCCCCTGATTGTCTTCAGCCGATCCAGCTCTTCATTTCTTCTGCTCTTTTTTTTCTTCAGATTCTCTTCGGCATATCTGTCTATGTCAGAGGCTGAGACCGATACAAATGAACTCATGGAAGCACGGTAAATATCGTAACTGCCATTTTCTTCATCATACGCAGTATGATATCCGTTGGCATGCAGGATATGAAAGAACTGTTCCCGTGACGTATAGTTATACTTCACCATTTTGTCTATTTCATTGTCATGTTTGATGCCGCGTAACTCATCGAGATACCTCCTGGCCTTCACACCCTCAAATTGATTGTTTATCCATGCGCCGGTCTTTGCATCGACCCTAACACTGACTAAATGATAATGGTCGTTATCAGTGTCTTGATGTGCCCATAAAAGCCAAGGCTGATTACCATATCCCATCATTTTGAGCAAATCACGTGCATTTTGTATAAGCTCCTTCTTTTCATCTTCAGTAGCCTTCCCCGGATATGAGATGACAAGATGAAGTTGTGGATGTTCCACACGGTCATTCTTGTCCGCTATCTTCTGAAGGAATTTTATGACTGTTTCCGGTGCATGGAAATTATATTGTTGAAGGGGGCCGAAATTCTCCATGACAACGCATTTCGCGACACCCTCAGCAACTTTATTTTCATTATAGGTGACTGCTGCAAAACTTGTGGCAGACGAACCGAGAATCTTAACTACACATGCTGCTTTTCCCATAACACTACATTTATTATATTAGAACCCTGTTCATAAATTCATTTTCTTTGTCCATGGCTGACTTAACTACCGAAACGGCCGGAGCCAATATCGGCTCCAGTTTCTTTTCCGCTTCTGCCAAGGAATACATATAGTTCATGACATCATTCCGGAAGGCAGCCAGGTTCTCTGCTCGCTTGCTTACATCGTAGCCTTCATCCTCAGCCTTGTTCTCCAGGTAGTTGATACGATGTGCTATCTGGTTTATGTTTATTCCGATTGCACGGATCTGTTCAACCACAGAACGAAGATTGTATAAAGCAGAATCCAGAGATTTCCTGTTATTGCTTATTGCCCAGATCAATTTGTCCGCTTCTTCAAGACTTACTGGCTTGTTGTCGTAGAAATGCCTGATGGCATAACGTAGGATCTCTGATGCAGTCGCTCTTTCCTTGCCACAGAATCCTCCGTTGGAAATAATATGTCTCAATGATGTTTTTGTTTCAGTATCATAACGAAATTCCTGTCTGTAATATTTGGTCTTAACGGGATGGAATACTTGAACATCAGGAATGGGTTTATGCCATTTATAAGAGACAATATTATGCTCTTCATCAAAGATGATACACCCCTCGCTTGATAGTTTCCTCTTGACATTCTTCATCGCTCTTGACGGGAAAGACACCAGATCAACTATTGATGATTTGACGGTCTTTCGACGAAGCCTGTAACCGGTAAGAGATGATATGACTTTGGCAGAATCATTGTACGCTTTCCAGCTGCTGCCAACAAGCACGATGAAGAGTTTTCGGGCTTTTAGCCATTCCGAATCCTGCATGGATATGATTTCTTTTTCTTTCATTGTTATTCCTTTCTTTTATTAGTTTCACTCTGAGGCGTGAGCCTCTGTTTTTAGCGGAGCCAAGCAGACCGACTTGTCGGCCTGCACCCCTCCCTTTTAGGAGGGCGAGATGGGGCATGTCGGAACTAAAATTAGACGTATGTTAATTTTTGTCCGTACAATGACCACTTCTCGCCATAACTGCACGGGTCATGTTGGCTGACACGTGCAAAGGTACGGACATTATCTGACATTCGAAAGACTTTTATCTTCTTTATTTTCAGTGCTTTACGTTGATTTGACGACAATCGCGGATTGCGGATTGACGACAATGCCACCTTTGAAACTGACTACATTCATTAGGATGATTTGACTACATATCTTGGTTGGATTCAGACATCATCGGAGATGTGTTTTTGTCCAAATCGTCTTGTTTATGTTAAATCAAGAGATTTCATTTTTCAACTGCACATAATTCTTTGCTTGTGAATACATTTGCACAATAATTTTAATTGCATTGGATTATGGGAACTGAATACAAGAAGGCATCGGTGCGTGTCAGCAAGCAAGTGAAGAATTATACCAGCACCACATGTGAACGCCTGGCAGGCATGAGTTATGGCAAGTTATTCATCAGCCTTTCGCGGCATCAGGGAGTCATAAGCGGCCAAGACCACCAGACAATACTGTTGGCCCGTAAGCTGGCAGACATGATCCCAAAGTTCATACCAGACTTCGCTATGTATGCGACAGTCAAGGAGGGACTGAAGGAGTTCAATAGGAAGTGGCGCAAGGAAGTCAACAGGAACATTGACAGATTGCAGTCTGGCACATCCCCTATTTACCTGCGAGACAAGGTAACTGAGTTACTACGTGCGCGTGGTAGTTCTGCCATCTGTACGAACTTTCAACTGGAGTGGTACCTGTACCATCATCCAGATGACATCATAGATCCAGAGAAGGTAGCTGATGCACTATTGGAGTATGACGGCACAGACTGGAAGAAGATACGCCATCCCAAGAAGGAAGAATCATACACCCTTAATGTCACAAATATTAAGTTCAAGTCATATGACGATATGAAGTCATTGATTGAGTTTATTCACGACATACCTTCATCTGTTGATGACGACTACCGGCATAAGGTAGAGAACGACATTAAGGTACTGGAGGAGTTCGATGCCTGGTGGAAGTCTCAGCATTCTTTTACCACTAAGTTCCTTAATGAGTACAATGCTGCCAAACGAAGACTGATGACCATTCCCGTTGACTTGGTTTCAGAGGATAAGAAGCCTGTGGAATCAGAGCCTGTTTCTTCTGTCAGCAACTCCCCAGAAAAATCTGCTATAGATCTGATGGAAAATCCATCTCCGTCTTCGGAAACAGATTCGCCGGACAGTGGAGTCATTTATGAGCGATGGCACGATAACTACAAGGAAGTCATGAATTATCTTAGAGACTTCGATCGTTTCGACGAAAGAAGCGAAGAAAATATTAATGAAGCACAGTCTGACATAGAGAAGTTCTGTCGGCTTGACAATTTCTCAACTGAGTTCAGAACAATTAGGGATAGTGTCACGGAGAACAATGCAATATATCCCACCTATGTTGTGAGTGCTATTCAGAAAAGACTTAGGGAACAGTATGCTTAGCATGCATGTGCCTTACTGGGCAGCGACCGCATGGGAGCTGCCCCACCTGATGCAAATGGTTGTCAGTGGATATTGCTAAGAGTCAACACAACATAGAAAGCCAGTAGGAAGCTGGCCGCACTCGTAATAACGAGCATACCCTCGACGATATATAACATTTTCTGTTGCATGGTCAATTCATTTTGAATGGTACAGATCCGAAGTGCCGGAAGATCATAGGCGGGGCTTTTGCTTCAGGAACTACGGCCACTAACTTGAAGTACACCTCATGGCCATCCTCACGGTCTGAGGCGCAGCATGGATGACGGTCATACGCTGCGCCTGGACAAGCTCCCCCTGCAGATGTTGCGAAGGCACATGCCTTGCATCCTACCTTTCCGGCATCGGCGATTGTCACCACCTGTAGTCCATCTATCCGGTCAGTCCAGATGGCACCTATTGAATGTTCTCTCATTGCTTTGAAGTTTTAGACCCCTTGAAAAATATCTCTTTAACGAAGGTGTTGAACCCGAAACAGAAAGTGGCAATGGATGCGCCAACGAGCAGCAGTTCAAAGTTTGTTAGATGTTCCATATTATATATTATATATTATTTATTATTTAATACATAAGGAGTTGGTTAGGCTCCCGTTACCTTCTATTCTTCCGGTTCTACACGAGGTTCATACTTACCTCCATATTTTTTATGAGCAGCGACAGCAAGGCTTCTTGCTTCTTGGTATTCATAACCCCTTCCGCGATATTGTCTCAGGAAAACCTCGTCAAGATTACAATCCCATACACACCATTTCTTTGCCATATCTTTGCTGCCTGTTTCTATCCCGTCGGCTTCGGTTTAAATTGTTTGTACTCTGCGCTGTCATTGAAGTTATCGGCATGTTAGATTTTAGATCCTTTCTTCTTAAATCTTTTCCTATCAAGTCTGCCTGTGTGCCTTCAATTTTCAGTCGTCATCGACTTAGTTGAGTTTTGAGTCCTTTTTCTTGCTGGTAACCAGGAACAGACTCATAGGGGACTAAGCCAAGAAATTCAGGAAGAAATTTTGCGGAATACCCAGATTACATCTGTGGAAGGCTGCTGCAAAATTTGTTTCGGAATAGCCTGCGGTTCTTGGTGTGGCCCCGGTCTGTCCTACCTTTGCAAGGAAAAAGACTCCAGAGAAAACTCAGCTAACCCCATGAGGTGAAAATGGCATACAGGACAGGGCGAAGATAAGATCAAGAAAGACTCACACCCCCTTTGTTCAAGTTCCGGCACCCAGTGACGGGTTATAGAATGAAGCTGCGTCTGGCTGTCATCACAGACTCCCTCCAGGAAAGCGGATGGGCATCTCACAAGAGAAGGTAACAAGCAGGGCTGAGATTCAACAAAGGAAGGTGGTAGTGTCAGGCCGTGTCCCGTCATCAT
>Ga0247608_10006486_pt1 | contig 12281 bp, 16 predicted proteins | sample 176DNAGHGlowgp2_FD_193490 | JGI IMG/M metagenome (GOLD analysis project Ga0247608, IMG submission 193490) | Sheep rumen microbial communities from Palmerston North, Manawatu-Wanganui, New Zealand - 1766 DNA GHGlow gp2 | ecosystem: Host-associated > Mammals > Digestive system > Stomach > Rumen ... | reverse complement strand
AAGTTCCTGACTGGCAGGGCGTTGTCAACCGCCCGAAAGCGTTGTAAGTCTCCGAAACGTAAGGTTTCCGAGCCTCGCAAGCCGCTGAATCTTTAGTTCAGCGGTAGTTGACGGAACATTCACAGGTTTAATATTTTTTCAGTATCATTATCCACATCTTCGTATGAATTTGCTGAGAATTTAAACATACGGTATTCGTTCTCCACTTCAACATGTTTATATGTCATATTCTCCAAATCCCAAACCACGAATCCGTGTCCGGTTGTGTTTTCTCCGAAATTTTGTTGAAATATAGAACCTGAATATACGATAGGTACGCCATTTTTCTTTATTTCTTGGAAACGGTGTATATGTCCAGCCATGACGCAATCGCACTCCTTAAACCATTCTGTATCGATACCAGAGTCGCTCATTCTTCCCATGTCGGTTACGGAGCCAGCAACGTCTCCGTGGTATAGGCCAATAATACGTTTGTCTGTATTGTTTTTCCTTAGTCCATCCATTTCTGGTTTTGAGAAATCGTCAAACATTGAGTATAGCGCAAAAATAACATTCTCATCTTGAACAAGTCCACTTTTATAATTGAGTTCTTTGTCTATATATGTAATGTTTGGATAAACGTCGTCTATGCCGAATGTTGGTGTTATTGAATCCATTCTATCTTTGTTGTTCTGAAGCATGTCGTGATTACCCGCTACAATATATGTTGGACAAACTTTGTTGAAATAATTCAGTATGTGATGAAATACGTCTTTTGCTTCGTTTGTTGTACGTATTTTGTTGTGGAAGATATCACCAACGATAACAATCCTTGTTTCTTCCGGGTTTTCTATTTCTTTTATCACGTTTTCAATGAGTTTGTCAACCATTGCGTTGTACGGACGTGATTCGTTGATTTCTTGCGGTATGTGTAAATCCGCCATGTGGATAATTTTTTTTATCATGATTGTTTGGTTTTTGTTTGTTTCGGACGGAAACATACTACAAAAAAGCATACGAAGTCATATTTATTGATGAATTTTATACCAATGGTGAAAATATTTAAGAACATAAACAGACAATTGGCTTATAGCCGAGAGGATAACGTGAGCGAACCAGATAGGCAGGAGTTACAAATTGGGGATATTGTTGAGGATGCTTTTGTAAGCCACAATATTAATTTGTCTGAGAACAATTTGGAAGTTTATGACAGGAAATATTTTTTTTCCTCGCACAGTTATTATAAAATTGAAGCCAATTCATACGTCGTGGAAGCAGAAAATGGTGATGAATCTCGATTTGAATCTCGGGGTTTGCCACAATATTTGACGGGGTGGCAGAGTTATGATGGTACAGAGTTTATCGGCACTGGAAATGTTGTGGATTCTGAATTCATTACGCAATATTACCCAAACGATGAAAGAAACTTAAATTTGTTTGGTATTTGGGAAGAAACGAGGTTTATTAGGGTAATAATTTTTACATTTGAATCTCAGGCAGTTGCGATAAAGGGTAGATACAATGTTAGTATTTCATCTGAAAATTCTTATGATGAAACTAATATTTTTGGTTTGTCACCAAATTTTAAAAAAACGATTGATTACACAAATCGGGAAAATCATTTGGCGTTGCATATTGATGGGCGTGAAAGTGATTGTATCGAACTTGGTAGTGGTGACGGGTGTGTTAGTGCTTTTGGCGGTGCGAATACGAAGTATCCAACATATTATGGCGTAAAAAACGACGATTCTGTGACAATAACGTTAACGTTTTCCGAAACACAGTTAATACCGAGTTACATTACAAATTTAACAACAAATGAAGTAACATATGGTGCGTTTGTTTGTGAAAATGGGTTATCAAGGGATTATCCTATCAAAGGTGCGGAAATGTCACAGCCTTTGACATATTTGGGTGATTCCGTATGGACGTTGTTCCTTAACAACATAAACTCGGATAAAACCGTATTTGTTAAACTAGTTTCCAAACCGTTGGTTACAGCCACGGTACCTGATATAGGAAGTGGGTTTGTAGAAATAACCGGCACGGACGCACAACCATCACAGATAGCACAAAACAGCAAAACGGTTGTAATGTTTCCCGGTGAACATTGTTTTATTTGGGCGAACCCGCAACAAGGCTTTTTCTTTGACGGCTGGTATAAAGACGCTGCGTGCACACTACCAGTTCCGAATGACATACATGGGCATACGTATCTTAACAGAACTTATGAGGCAATTGCCGGTATGGTTTCCGAAAACCAAAAATTCTATGCGAAGTTTTCAAATGCGAATTTTTTGACATTTACAGCAAATGAGAAAGGTTCAAGTGTCGGTTTTTATTGCGACGGGGACACTGACACTGGTAAGAATATGCAGTATTCAACCGACGGTGGCGTCACGTGGCAGGATTATACCATTGGGATTGGTTCCGACAATGTCGTACCGATTACTCTTGAAGAGGGTGAAAGCGTCAAATTTCGCGGAATTAACGAGAACCTCGCCAATATTATTGACGAATGGGATTACAGGGTAATTAGATGTGCCGTTGGTGGCAGTGTTGCTGCAAGCGGTGATGCAACCTCGTTGCTCAATGGTGTTGGTGGCGATGTCGCCGTACCGGAATACTGCTACAGTGGCATGTTCGGCGACTGCACTGGCTTGACAACGGCACCCGCTCTGCCTGCTACCGCTTTGGCGAGTGGCTGCTACGGTTACATGTTCAGCGGATGCACTTCATTGGCACAAGCCCCGAGCCTGCCCGCCACAACTCTGGCGGGTGACTGCTACGGTTACATGTTCAGCGGATGCACTTCCTTAACGCAAGCACCCGCTCTGCCTGCTACCGCTTTGGCGGGTGGTTGCTACGGTTACATGTTCAGTGGATGCACTTCATTAGCACAAGCCCCGAGCCTGCCCGCCACAACTCTGGCCGCGTACTGTTACAACAACATGTTCAACGGATGCACTTCATTGACACAAGCCCCGAGCCTGTCCGTCACGACGCTGACTGAGTACTGCTACAACGGCATGTTCAGCGGCTGCACGTCTTTGGTTACAGCACCTGAGTTGCCTGCCATGGAATTGGAGGATGGTTGCTACAGCGGAATGTTCTACGAGTGCACGTCGTTGACTACGGCACCTGAGTTGCCTGCCACCACGTTAGCAAGTAGTTGCTACAGATACATGTTCAGTAATTGCACAAGTTTGTCTACAGTACCTGCACTGTCCGCAACGACGCTAGCAGATCATTGCTATCAATACATGTTTGTAAATTGTACCAGTTTGGCGACAGCACCAGAGTTGCCTACCACAGAGTTGGCTGACTATTGTTACGAAGACATGTTCGACGGCTGCATTTCCTTAACGCAAGCACCCGCGCTGCCTGCCACCACTTTGGCGGGTGGCTGCTACTGGCGTATGTTCAACGGTTGCACTTCCTTAACACAAGCACCAGCGCTGCCAGCCACCACTTTGGCGGGTGCCTGCTACGGTTACATGTTTAGTGGATGCACTTCATTGGCACAAGCCCCCGATTTGCCAGCTACCACTTTGGTGTTTAACTGCTACTACTACATGTTCAATAATTGCACAGTATTGACGCAAGCACCCGAGCTTGCCGCCACCCAATTGGCAGATGGCTGCTACAGCGGAATGTTCTATGGCTGCACGGGTATCATGAGGCATGAAATAGCGACTTTAAATAATTCAGTAACTGTGTTTTACGACAACACGTCTTGTGTTTCGTTGACTATCCACGCTGTCACGCCTCCGATCATCGGCGGCAACACCATCACGGGTTTAAAAGCCGATTGCATCATCTACGTGCCTGCCGCATCGGTTGATGTATACAAGTCTGCGCTGTATTGGTCGGCACGTGCAAGTTATATCCAAGCGATGGTGTAAGATGCTCGAAGAGCATGCGGTACGGAAGGTTTTCGTTGGTTATACTAAAAAAGAACGCCTCCCGATAAATCAGGGGGCGTTTTCTGTTGCTCAATGCTTGTAAGTTATTTTGTTTGGAAACTAATCTAAATCATCACCTTCAACAAAACTTTCTTCTATTTGTTCTGTGCTATTGTCGTTGTCTCTTACACTAACAGGTTTAACGTCCTGTCTTCCAATTTCATTCAGTCTTTTTTTCCAATTTTTGCCAGCACCATTCAATTTACTTAAAGTGCTAATAGCAGAATCCGATATCGGGAGTGAGTCTACCCACAGTATGATTCCACTACCGTCGCTGTTGGAGTTGAGTTTGAACTGGAACTTGGCATTCTCGAGTCCAGGTATTTCGCCAGTTAGTGTGACGTCACCGTCTTTTGGGTAGTACAGCATTGGTGTTTTGGATTTTGAAAAATCGGCACCGAATAGTGATTTTGCCTCATTTGTCATTTCAGCGAGCAAATCGTCGTTTGACGTATACGGTACAGCGTCCAACACGTCGTTTTTTTCATTTTCCTCGTTCAAGTTGTATTTTAAACGCCTAAGTCTGGCAACTGATTCAATAAGTATGTTATTTTCGTTTTTCATTTATGACAGTTTTAGATTAATACCCGTAGATTATTCCGAAATGGTCATAGCCATAGACATTCCTGTTCGTGTTAGTTTGTTTCGGTGTTTGAGTTGGTTTTTGTGTGTTTGTGTTTTTCTCTTCAATATGTTTTGGCTGTGCTGGATTTGGCTTAGCGGTTTTTTTTGGACTCCCAACTTCTTTCGGTTGTTCAGCCACTACCTCGTCAAAAATTTTTTCGAGAACATTTTCTTTTTCTTGCTCGGGTTCTTGTATTTGTTCACCAAGTGGCTGTTGAGTGTTTTCTTCTTTCAACTGTTCAATTGTTTGTGTGTCGTTTTGTATGAACATATTAGCGAGTTCTTCAACACTCATATTGTCAACGCTTTTGTTTTCTGTTGCTTCAACAACAGGTTCTTCTTTTTTTGCCACAGTTTTTTTTGTGGATTTACTATTTGTTTTTTTTGTAGCCATTTTTATTGTGTTATATATTAATAATTATCTTGTTTAACAATGTTTGCGTATTCTTTGAAATACTCAGAACAAACGGCGTTTTGTTTCATTTTGGATAGAGATGTGCTTACGGTTTGACGAGCACATTCCGAAGTTACACCGAAACGTTTACCGATTTCTTTGTAGCTTGACTCTTGTTCACCATTTAGCCCAAAATACATCGCTACCATTTGATATTCACGCTCTTTTAAGCATTTACTAATTTCATCTACAGCCGAAGTAGCGCTTATATTTTGAAGGATTTCACCTTCGTTTTCACACGTGTTAACTTGTGTTCTAACAGAATCGTAAATATTATTCATTGCAGCGTTTTCGTTCATTACGTTGGATATACGCTTGTTTATATAGGACTTTATCCAATAAACGGCGTATGTTATGAATTTACAACCTTTTGATGGGTCAAATTTCATTGCCGCAGTTATTAATCCCATGTTACCTTCTGAAATAAGTTCGTCAAACGGCACGCCTTTCCCACGATACTGTTTTGCTATGGTTACAACAAACTTCAAATTTGCTTTTACGAGATTGTCGAGTTCTGTCTTGTCACCTTCAATTATCTTCCTTCCGATTTCCTGTTCGTCTTTAGCATTCAACGGACGGTATTTCTCAATACTTGAAAGGTATTTGTCTATGTTGTCTATGTGTTCGAATCCGTAATTATCCATCTTGGTTTATCCTGCGTATTTTTTTTTTACGCACACATTATTATACTACAAATTTTTGAAAAAACAAAGTTTTTGCGCAAGATAATAATTATGTATATAAAAAATGTTTTCAATGGCAAAAAAGCATCGAATCGATTACGAGAAATATATAAAAGAAATCATTCCATGGCTTGACAGTCACGGGTTGAAACTAAAACCGTATCCACTTGTTAAAATCAGTAACAAAGCACAAGACGGCGTGTTTATCTCAACTGGAAACTATAATCCAGACACGAAGACAATAACTTTGTACGTAAACGGAAGGCATATCAAGGATGTTTTGAGGACGTTAGCACATGAATGTGTCCATCATTATCAAAACCTAGAGGGACGTTTGGTTGGATATAACGGTACCAGAACCAGTGAGGATGATGCGTTGACTCGTCTGGAGGAAGAAGCGTATATGAAGGGAAATATCATGTTCAGAAATTGGACTGAAGAAAAAACAAAGAGTGAAAAGCCAGAAAAAAGTTTTAGCAAACATATGAAGAAGAAAATAAACGTCGATGAAGAAATCCAGCAGCCAAAAACAATAAAAGCCAGAATAAACCAGCTGTACAAAGCCGTTGGAAAATTTGTCAAAAACAGTTATTCCGACGAAGCATGGCAAGCGTTACAGGACTATAAATCCGCCGCTGAATCCGTAGGAGCCGAAATGTCGTGCTGGTGTGAAAACGGCGGATATACAGACTACGCTGAGGACAACATGCCTCGTTCAAAGGAATACAAAGTTGAAATCGAATATCCGGACGGAGTAGTCCTGTCAGGGTACATCAAATTCATGGCGGCAGGAACAATAGAAAACCCGTTTTCCAGATACGATTCTTGTATGGTTGTGCAGAGGAAAAACGACGCGTTGAATGAGGAACTCGACAAAAAGGAAGTCGACAGAATGATAGACAAGGCTATGTCAGACTTTGTTTCAAGCAACGATTTCAAGAAAAAGGTGTTTAATATTGCGGCAGACGTTGCGGAGGAATTCGTCGACAATCTGTTTGCAAGAAAAGCGTTTTGGAAGGGCGCTATTAGGAGGAACTAAACAATGGGAAAAACAGTTATTTTGACAGAGGATGAATTGAAACGCGCACAGGAGTACACAAAACCGACTAAATATGCGTTTAATGTGCAGATACGTCGTTTCCTCAACACGCTTCTTTCTGATCCCGTACACGCCGAAATTCCAAGATGTGTTTCAATGGTTGGTGTCACGAAGCACGAATTGCTGGCTATGATGCAGAAAATCGGGTTGCTGGAGTATTCGGAGCGTTTGGACGACAAGAATAAGGATGGCTCATTCAAGGAAAAGGTTACGATGAAAGTAAGGTACAAATTACTTGACAAAATACCCGATGATGAAGAGTACCGCGTCCCGAAAAACAAATTCGACGAGAAAGTTGAGAAACTAAGGATAATGCTTTTTGAGAAAAATGTTCCGGAAGGCGTAAATGAAGATGTTTTGGAAGAAGACGGTGGCGGAGCCACAGGCTGTTCTATAACAAGCGGAGCGAATACAATTTTAACACCTTTGTCTGGAATAATGCGGAAAACACCAAAAACAAATTAGTAAAAATTATGACTACTTATTATAATGAAAGTGTGGACGTGTGTTCGGCATTGGATGCGATGGAACGTATAGATGAAGAGATGGAGGAGTTAAACGACAAAGGTGAACTGGACGACGAAAAACTATCTCAACTATATTACCAGAAGTTCGTACAAGGATTAAAACTGAACACAGGTTTTGTAAGACTATAGAAAATAACATAAAAACAAATAAATCAATGCTCAAAGAAGGACAAAGGTACACGATCAGCGAGTTAAGAAATGCCCTCAAGGAGAGTTCCTCAGAGTTCAAGCCAAAACTCGGCGACGGGGTTGAGAGCGGCAACACTAACAACGGAAAGGCTGTCAAAGACATCCTAAAGAGCGTCTCTGAATACGACGGAGGTGTCAAAGTCGTAAACAGGAGATTTGACAAGCCGGCTGACAGAAACAAAACGACAATCGATGTGAAATTCAACGAAGTTCAACCTGGAAAAGAATGGGAAGACAGGGTGGAAGCCAACGTGCATGGTTTCCCGTCGGTTGAAAACGAGAAGAACAGCGACGCAAAGAAAAACGAATCGCTTGACTATGAAGGCAACAAGGAATTCTACGACTGGCGAAAAGAATTGCAGGACGATAGAGCGGAAGAAAATAACTGGAAAGAAACCGCTGGTATCGCAGGCAACAAGAAACGCCCGGAAATATTCGAAAACAAACAAACTTTGAAGCGTCTGAAATTCAAGAGGACAATTTTTGAGAACGCGCAGAAAGCCATTGACAAAGTCCCAGAAGAATACAAGACAGATGGAAACCGTTTCATCATGATGGACGCTCAAGGTACCGAGTACCTCATGGAATGTACAATCGACAAAGAGTTCGGATATGCTAAGGTTGAGGCTAAGAAGCGTTTGAACGAGAGCAAATCTGACGAAGAACTGTCTAGGATACGTTCTTTGTATGGCTACAAAAGTTCAGACTATTTCACCAGTACTGACAAATCTAAAGAGGGTGTGAACGCGTTGCACGAAAACCTCGAGCACGTTAGGGAAATCGAAAAGAATAAATAACGCCATTAAAGTATTAGACAATGGATTGGACAGCTTTAATTGTTGCACTTTTAGGCGGAACATCTCTTGCTGGAATTGTCGAGGCAATAAAATATAGAAGAGAAAATAAACGCCTCAAAGAAGCTGAAACAGCAAAAGCCGAAAACGAAGTCAAGGATAACGAGACAGACACACAGATGAAGCAAATGGATATGGCTGACAAATATTTCGACGGTATGCTCAAAATGCTTGAGCAAGTCAAGAATTCCACAGATAATGGCAATGTTAATCAGGAGAAAATGATAACCAAACTAGATAACATTACCAATCGAGTGATTGTTGTGGAAAACGGAATGAACAATATTGTTACATACCTTAACGGTGATTACCAGAACTGGCTTGAAAGCCAAATTAGAAAAGGCGACAATCAAATAGAAACAAAATAAATAAGCATACAAAAAAAAAAACAAGACAATGGGTGAAAATTATTACAACTACGTTGAAGATTATGGTATTACCCAACCTAGCGGATACGAATCAAGGAACAGTCAGTTGGAAGCGCAAGGCGTTGACACTGATATTGACTTAATTTACGGAAAAGGCTTTCAGCCTAGTTCGACAACCCCAGGTGGTAATTGTGACACCACAGGATTGGAACGAATTGCGAGATTTTACGCAACCGCAGACAGCACAAAGGAAAGCGAAGAAGGTATCGATGTTCCGTTCCAAGAAAACATTAGTTCAATTCAAAAAATTTATGAAAGGTATGATGCTGGAAGCGGTTCTTATCGCAAAACATGGAAGGTTCAAATCGCTATTGATCCTAAAATCACGATATTGCGATATAGATTGCAAAACGACTATCAGGATCAGATAACTGAACGTGTAATTGTTCCCAAATCTGATTCACCTTACGTAGAAACATTTACAGTTTTAAGCGTCCCCCAATGAACATGACAATCGTGACAAGCGTATATGACAACCCCTGTTTTCTCAAAGAGTGGATTGACTCTGTGAGGTGGCAGGGGTTTCGAAATATCTTGGTTGGCGTCGATGGGGAAGAATGTGACATTGAAGCCATTAAAAAATCATGCCAAGGTGCGGCAAAAATACTTGTTTCAAAAAAGCACGTTGGAATACCAACGATGTTCAACAGTTTATTTTCAATTGTTGACGACGAATATGTTTATAAACTTGATTGTGATGATGTTGCTAGAGAAAACTTGCTTATTGAAACAACTAAAGCAATACAACATAACAATAAACCGTCTGTTGTACTGACAAAATGCCGAAATTTTGGGGCTCCGGGTGTTGTATACGGAAATTATGAGAATCAAGAACGTTGGCCTAGTGCTGGAGCTTATCTAAAACGCGACTTTATCGACTTTGGCGGTTTTAATGTTTTGCTTCCGACTTTAAGTGATACAGATTATTTTTATCGTCTGTTGACGTGCAACAAAAAAATTGTAAAAGGGAACGAAGTTTTGGTTGATAGGAGGTTACACGGCGACAATTTTTCGGAAGTTTCTGAAAGTAGAGAAATGGAACAGGAATTTTTAAATAATGTGTTTACGAAGTATACATCAGGAAATGCCCGAATTCCATTAATAACCACAAATTTAACAAAAGCCTAAGGGCTGTTGATATAATCAAAAAGTGGTTTCAAATAATATGTAGTAAGTGCTCCAATCGGGGCACTTTTTTGTTTTCCTTTCAATACATCTTATATTAAGTAAAATAATTCAAAAAGATGTGTGAATTAATTACTGTTTTTGTCATGATATTGTCTTCGATTTATTTGATTGACAGACTTTTTAACATTGTAAAGTGTTTTATTAGAGGTGAGAAATTTGAGCAGAAGTTGTACCAGAGATGTTTATCGTTCCTGGCGTTGGCTTCATTAATAACTATGATAATTGTTTGAATTGCATGAATTTAACAAATTACGCAAAATACGGCATATCACTCTGTACCTCACAAAATGAAGGTGTTGATTATTACATGGTATCACTAACGTACGGAAAAAAGTGGACAGTTCTGATACCTACCGAACATTCCGAACAAAAAGTCATGTGTGCTAAAATCAAGGAAGACAACACATATTGTTATATGACTGAAACGCGGAACGGGCTTGAGCCTGTGTTTGCACTGATTGATGAAACGATACAATATAACGAAGAGCTTGAAAAAAAAGTAGAGTTGCTAAAGGTTAAAGCAGAGGAGTTAAAAGAACTTTTCGCCAATTGCACTTACGACAAGTTATTAATGCTTAAATTTGTAATAGAAACGCCACAGAATCTTTCGACTCAAAAAAACAAACGCCAGCCCAAACAAAGGAAAAAAACGTCTCAGAAACCAAATTTGAGTCCAACAGAGACAAAATTGGAAACCGTGCCTGAACCAGAGGGTGAACTGTTGTCTGATGCGGGGCAAAAAGCGACAGAATTGCTTGGAAAAACGGATGGTGTTTCGGACATAGACAAAAAAATTGCTGAAGCGATAAATAACAAAAAAATAAATTAAACGATGTTGTTTATAAAATTGTTTGCATACATATTTTTTGCTTATGGGTTAACAGAAATCATGGTTTACGGACGTGGGCCGTTTGGAATATGTGAAAAAATCAGGAATTGGGCTGCTGGGATATCTGACGGATTGGCGCAATTGTTCGGGTGCCCAATGTGTTTCTCCACTTGGGTTGGGTTTGGTGCCTCTTTTTTAGATGTACTTCTAGTCAAAAACGCCGCTTTTACGCCTTTCAGTGTGATATTCATAGGCGTTGGTGGTTTTTGGGTTGGCTTGTTGAATATTTTGCTTGACATGTTTTTCACGTCTGGAATTGTGTGGTTTTTGTCAAGAATAGAGGAATGGATGGAAAATTCGCAGGAGGCTTACGAGGTTGATGAATACAAGCAAGAGTGACGTGAACGTCTCTACTGAAATTGAGCGTCTTGAATCGGAACGCTTGATTGGGGAGTCTCTTGTCGCAACTAATAGGGACAGGTACGCTTCAGAAATCGGAAACACTAGTCAAATTGAGCACATGATAAAGTGTGCCAGCGTGAAACCAAAAACGTATGTGTTGCCGAAGCGTCTTAAAAATAGGCACAAAGAAAACAATTTTATACAAAGAATAAAGAAACTATTTGGATTATAAAGATGAAACTTGGGGATATTGGGGTTCTTGCGGAAGCGATTGAGAAAAGTATTCCGGAAATAGCGAAAAAAAACGGTGGCGAGGATATACGTCACCGTCTCAAAGTGCGTGTGCAAGTGTCACAGGAAGAATTGGACGGGATTAACAAAGAATTGTATGAAATGACCAATCACCGTTTACCTGACGATTTGCCTGAGGCTGATTTGGTTGACTTGGATTTGGTAGGGATATCATTTGAACTATCAACAGATATTCTTTTATAGCCGCTTTTTGTTTTGAATGTTAGCATTAATTTTTCTCTATCCCATCCGGTTTTATTCATTATTTTCATTTTCCATTTTTCATACTGTGTTTGATGTAAGTCTCCTATGAAATAAACATAGTCAGTTTCATAGTATTTGGCAAATAATGCCATGTATAGGTTAGTGGCTGTGGTGTCTGTTTTTGCAATACAAAAATCAAAATCGTTGTCGCCATCAATTATAAGATAATTCTTCCATAGAATAATTTTTTTAAGGTTGTTTTGTGACAAGTTTTTTTCGATTAGGTTATCACATATCCAATGAGCCGTCTTTTTTTCTCTGACAGGGTTCATGCTGTTCACTATGAATTTTTCTTCCCTGTACCACGGCTCTTTTAAAACTACAGTCCATTCTTCATCGTCTGTTTTCACTTTCACAGTTTTACCGTTTTTATCTCTGAAAACGCTTATATTGTCTTCATATTCTGGATTGATTTTTTTTAAGAGCAGAATTTCTTCGTTTAGTTCTTTGAGAGTGTTTACATTCCCATGATGGTTCGTATGCTCTTTTACTGGACACAACACTT
>Ga0247608_10006484_pt1 | contig 12281 bp, 7 predicted proteins | sample 176DNAGHGlowgp2_FD_193490 | JGI IMG/M metagenome (GOLD analysis project Ga0247608, IMG submission 193490) | Sheep rumen microbial communities from Palmerston North, Manawatu-Wanganui, New Zealand - 1766 DNA GHGlow gp2 | ecosystem: Host-associated > Mammals > Digestive system > Stomach > Rumen ... | reverse complement strand
TTGTAGGCTTGCTGGGCTTGTGCTGAGACCTTGTTGATATTGAGGCCCAAGGCCAAAATGACGAGGGCGAATAGGAAGTGCTTGTTCATTGTTTGAATGATGTTAAGGCGGCAAAGGTAGCAAAAAATCCAAAAAACGATGTGGGCAATCAAACTTTTTCCTATTTTTGTCCGTTTTATTCACCCAAAACTAAAAGATAATCCTAACAGTTTCAATATGAAGAAATTCCTACTCATTTTGGCGGTTCCATTGTTGATGGCTGCGCGGCTTGCGGCGCAAGTCGTCGACTCGACCGACCTCAACCTCAACGACGTGCCGACGGTCATCCTCCTGGATTCCGACTTCGAAGAGTCGTCGACCTCGGTCAACGACGCCTCCACGTTGCTCAATTCGTCGCGCGACGTGTTCAACTCCATCGCGGCCTACAACTTCGGCTCGCTGCGCTACCGCGTGCGCGGCAACGACTCGAAGTACAGCGACGTGATGATCAACGGCATCCTGATGAACGACCCTGAGACGGGTCGCCCGGTCTTCTCCAACTGGGGCGGACTGAACGATGCCTTCCGCAACTCGGTGATTGTCGAAGGCTTGGGCAAGACCTACGCCGGATTCGGCGGCCTCGGTGGCCTCACGGCCTATTCGACACGCGCCTCCGAGTACCGCAAGCAAATCTCGCTGAGCTATGCCTTCAGCAACCGCTCCTACAACCACCGCGCCATGGCCTCCATCGGCACGGGCGACTTGGGCAACGGTTGGTACCTGATGGCCCACGCCAGCGGCCGCTATGCGGGCAAAGGCTACACCGAAGGCACCTTCTACCAGGCCTATAGCTACTTCCTCTCCGTCGAGAAGAAGATCAACGACAAGCACAGCATCGACCTCACCGTGTTTGGCGCGCCCTCGCAGCGTGGCGGCTCGGCTCCCGTGGTGCAAGAGGCTTACGACCTCGTCGGCTCCAACTTCTATAACCCCAACTGGGGCTATCAAACCATTGACGAGAACGGCAAGCAGGTCATCCGCAACTCGCGCGTGAGCACCTACCACCAGCCGATGGCGCAACTCACTTGGTATTGGACACCCAGCAAACGCACCGAGTTCAACACCTCGTTCTATTATTTTGGCGGCAAGGCCGGACAAACCGCCCTCGAATGGGGCGAAGCCGCCGACCCGCGTCCCGACTACTACAAGAACCTGCCGAGCTACTTCATGACCAATGCCCACAGCACGGCTGAGTATGAGGCACAACTTGAGGCTTGGAGGAACCGCGACCCGAAGGTCACCCAAATCGACTGGGACGCCATGTATAATGCCAACCGCAACCACCTTTTCACCGTATACAATGCCAACGGTCAGGAAGGCAACACCGTCACGGGCAACGCCTCCAAATACATCCTTGCCGAGCGCCATTACGACAAGATGCAGACGGGCAATGCCACCTACTTCAAGCATGAGTTCATGCCCAACCTCATCATGACGGGCGGTTTCTCCATAAGCGCTTCGCGCACACATTATTACGAAAGCATCAACGACTTGCTGGGTGGCGATTATTACTACGATATTAATAAGTATGCCGAAAACCTCGAAAGCGACGAATGTCAGACCGACCTCAACAACCCGAACCATGTGGCCAAGGTAGGCGACATCATTGGCTACAACTATTACGCCAACCGCAACTATGGCCGCATTTGGGACCAGATCAACTGGCTTGTCGGCAACTTCGACTTGTATTTGGGCATTCAAGGTTCGTTCACCCAGATTTGGCGTGAGGGCCTTTGGAAGAGCGGCTCCTTTGCCGACAACTCCTACGGCAAGGACCAGATGCACAACTTCTTCGACCCGAGCGTGAAGGCCGGTGTGACCTACGCCATCAACGGACGTAACCACCTCGTGCTCAATGGCACCATGATGTCGCAGGCCCCGCAGTTCCGCGACATCTATGTGTCGCCCCGCACCCGCCACACCCTTGTGGAAGGTGACCTCAGGAGCGAGCGCATCAATGCCGTGGATTTGAGCTACTTGTACCGCTCGCCCACGTTCAAGTTCCGCCTGACGGGTTATTACACCGCCTACAAGAACCTCATCTGGAACCGTAGCTTCTATTGCGAGAACGTCTACCTCAACACCACGACCAGTGCCAACTCCTACACCAGTGAGTTCGTCAACTTCATCATGACCGACATCAACCAGAAGAGCCTTGGCGTGGAAATGGGCGCAGAATGGAACGTGACGCCGACCATCACCCTGCAAGCCGCTGCCGCCAATGGCATCCATGTCTATAACAACAATCCCATCTTTTCGGTTTATGACGACAACAACGCTTCGGCCTATATCCAAAACAGTGTTGCTTACCTAAAAGACTACCACGTCTCGTCAGGGCCTGAGTCGGTGGCCTCGTTGGGCATCAAATACAACTCGCCGAAGTATTGGTGGGTGAGCCTTAACGCCAACTATATGGCCAACATGTACTTCGATGTGAACCCTTACAACCACACCCAGGAAGGCATGTTGCACTATGCCCAAGGTGACATCCGCATCGACGATGTGCTCAACCAAACTCCGATGAAGCCCGCCTTCACGCTCGACTTCTACGGCGGTTTCTCGAAGCGTTACAAAGGGTATTACTTCCTCGTCAACGTGAGCGTCAACAATATCCTGAACAACAAGAGCACCATCCTCTACGGCTACGAGCAACTGCGCTTCAACGCCAACAACCCCGACATGTTCCCCGACAAGTATTCGTATATGTACGGCTTGAATTATTTCATCAGTCTTACAGTGAGGAAGTAAATGTAATAAATGGATTGCCGCGCTTCGCTCGCAATGACGCTACAATAGCATTGGGCGTCATTGCGAACGGAGTGAAGCGATCCAGAAAAAAGAATAATGAATTTAATACACAATAAAATGAAAAACAGACTATTCAACACCATCCTTCTCCTTGCTGCCGTGGGCATGATGTTCACCGCCTGCAAGAAAGAGTATCCCGAGCCGCCTATCCAGGACCTGCCGATAGGAACGGTTTACACGATTAGCGACATCCTCGCCATGGAGCCGGGCACCGTGTTCACGGAAGACGCCTCGGTGTATGGCATCGTTACCGCCGACGAGCAGTCGGGCAACCTCTACAAGGCCGCCTTCATGCAAGACCGCGCCACGGGTGCCGCCATCGAGCTTTACCTCAACGCCGTCAGCGGCCTGCGCATTGGCGACTCCATCCGCGTCTATCTGAAAGACGTCACTTACGCAATGTACAACAATCTGCCGCAGCTGAGCAACTTCGAGGCCGATGGACACATCGTCATCTTGGCCAACAACAAGCCCATCGAGCCCCAGGTGACCACCATCGCCAACATCAATGCAGGTCAGCACTTGGCGGGCTTGGTGAAGCTGGAAAACGTGAAGTTCACCGAACAGAACACCTTTGCCGAGCCCACTACTTATGGCAACCGCACCCTCGCCGACCCGACGGACTACTCGCAGACCGTCATCGTGCGCACGAGCAATTACGCCAATTTTGCCAACGACTCGCTGCCGCAAGGCACGGGTAGCTTGGTGGCCATCGCCACGGTCTACAACAGCACTTGGCAACTCCTTATCCGCTCGGCCCGCGAACTCGATTTTGAAGGCTATGTGCCTGGCGGCGACAACGGCCTGCCTTATTATCAGGACTTCGCTTCGTCGTTTGGCACTTACACGACCTACGACGTGGCTGGTGCCCAGTCTTGGGAGATCGACTACAGCACCGCCAAGATGACAGGTTATGCCAACAGCACCAACTACGCCAACGAAGACTGGCTGATCTCGTCACAGTTCTCCTTGGAGAATGTCTCGAGCGCTAGCCTGACGATGACTTACATTGCGCGTTATTTCAATAATTTGGATAGCGATATCACCATCCAGGTCTCTTCCGACTACACCGCTGGCGATCCGACCTTGGCTTCCTGGACGCAAGTACCCGCTTCGTGGACTTCGGGCAACAACTGGACCGACTTTGTTTCCACTACTGTCGACCTTTCGCAATTCGTTGGTCAAAAGGTTTGTGTTGCCGTGAAATACCTCTCCGACGACCAGAAAGCCGGCACCATCGAGGTGCAGAGCATCCTCATCCAAGAGGGTAGTGGCCCGACGCCGCCTCCCGGACCGCAACCTGGTGGCGAAGTGCAAAGTATGCCTTATACCCAGAGCTTTGCCTCTGAGTTTGGTACTTATATGACATACGACGTCATGGGGGCTCAATCTTGGGAAATCGACTATAGCACGGCCAAGATGACGGGTTATGTCGGTGGCACTTATTACGCCAATGAGGACTGGCTCATCTCTTCGCCGGTGGCCATCACGGGCGTGAGCGATGCCAAAATGACCATGTCGTATATTGGACGTTACTTCAACAACATCAACGAGGAAGTCACCATCTGGGCTTCGACGAACTACACTTGGGGCAGCGACCCGAATATGGCCACTTGGAACCAAGTGCCTGCCACTTTGGTGGAAGGAAGCAACTGGAACGACTTCATCACTACCGAAATCGCGCTGACAGACTATGTCGGCCAAACGGTCACTTTCGCTGTGAAATACCTCTCCACCGACAGCAAAGCCGGCACGATGGAAGTGCAAAGCATCACCATCGAGGAAGGCACGGGCGTGACGCCTCCTGAGCCGCCCACTCCTGGCCAAGGCGAAGGCAGCGGCACTGCCGACGACCCGTATAACGTGGCCGCTGGTATTGGTTTGCAGAGCGAAGAGCCTATTGCATGGGTGCATGGCTATATTGTCGGTGCCGTGAAGTCGGGCCTCAGCTCGGTCACGGGCAACGCCGACATCAACTGGAGCGCTCCGTTCGACCTGGCCACCAACGTGGTCATTGCCGATGATGCCAGCTGCAATGAAATCAGCCAGTGTATCATCGTCAACCTGCCTGCGGGCAAGCCGCTTCGCACACAAGTCAACTTGATGGACAACCTGGATAATTTGGGCAAGCATCTGGCTGTGAATGGCAAACTGCGCAAGTATTTCAACCAAGCCGGTCTGCGCGATAGTGGTGGCACCGAGGCCGACTTCGTGTTGGAAGGCGGCGTGACGCCTCCTCCGACCCCTGGTACGAGCATTTTCTCAGAGACCTTTGCTTCTGGTCAAGGCGAGTTCACCATCCAAGACGTCACTTTGCCTGAGGAATTGACCTACGTTTGGAACCATGATGCCAACTATAGCTGCATGAAAGCCAGCGCCTATGTCGGTCAAGCATACGCCGCCGAGAGCTGGCTGGTGTCGCCCGCCATCGCTTTGACGAATGCCGCCACGCTGAAGTTCGACCAAGCCGTCAACTATGCGTCGCCTGATGGTGCTTTGGCCGTGATGATTTCCACCGACTACAACGGTGATGTCACGACGACCACTTGGACCGAACTGACCCTCAGCCAATGGCCCGCCGGCAACAACTGGACCTTCATCAACTCGACCGCCGATTTGAGCAACTATGCTGGCCAAACTGTGACTATCGCTTTCAAGTACACGAGCACAACGAGTGCTTCCGCCACTTGGGAAGTGAAGAACTTCGTGGTGGAAGAATAAGCCAATTTGAAATAGCGAGACGAAAAAAAAGCCTGCTCTTCCCCCTCCCTGAGGTGGGCAGGGGGAGTGGTAGGCTTTTTTTGTGCCTTTCTTTCAAGATTTGCAATTTTCCCCTATCTTTGCACGTTGTAAGAAAAACGAATTTGAAATGTCAGAGAATTTAGTCATCATACCCACCTACAAGGAAAAGGAGAACATCGAGAAGATTATCCGTTATGTGTTCAACCTGCCCATGGCCTTCGATATCCTCATCATCGACGACAACAGTCCCGACGGCACCGCCGACATCGTGAAAACGCTGATGACGGAGTTCGGCGACCGCCTCTTTATGATCCAACGTGCTGGGAAACTCGGCCTTGGCACGGCGTATATTACGGGCTTCAAGTGGGCCTTGGAACGCGACTACCAGTATGTCTTCGAGATGGATGCCGACTTCTCGCACAATCCCGACGATTTAGCCAGACTGCATGATGCTTGTGCCAACGGTGCCGACTTGGCTGTGGGCTCGCGCTATAAGACAGGTGTCAATGTGGTCAACTGGCCGATGGGGCGTGTCTTGATGTCGTATTACGCCTCCGCCTACGTGCGTTTCATTACGCGGATGCAGGTGCGCGATACTACGGCTGGTTTCGTCTGCTATACGCGCAAAGTGCTCGAAACCATCGACTTTGACAGAGTCAAATTCGTGGGCTATGCCTTCCAAATCGAGATGAAGTACACAGCTTGGAAACTCGGCTTCAAAATAGAGGAAGTGCCGATCATCTTCACCGACCGTCGCGAAGGACAGTCGAAGATGAGCAAGGGCATTTTCCGCGAGGCTGTCTTCGGGGTGCTCAACTTGCGTTGGCGTGGCATGACGGGTAAAATCAAACCCAAGAAATCATGAATTACCTCATAAAAAATGCGACGCTTGTCAACGAAGGCCAGACCTTCGAGGCAAGTGTTTTCATTTCGGATGGCAAGATTGCCAAGATTTTACGGAAAGGAGAGGACGGCCCTTCGACGGGCTCAGGGTCCTTCGCCCCTTCAACCCAAGTCATTGATGCCACAGGCAAATACCTAATCCCAGGTATCATTGACGAGCACGTGCATTTCCGTGAGCCCGGCTTGACGCGTAAGGCTGACATCTATACGGAGAGCCGCGCTGCCGTGGCAGGAGGTGTGACTTCGTTCATGGACATGCCTAATACGGTTCCGCAAACCACCACGCAAGACCTTTTGCAACAGAAGTTTGACCTTGCTGCGGAGAAGTCGTTGGCCAACTATTCGTTTTATCTGGGCGCCACCAATGACAACCTTGCGGAAGTCGTCAAAACCGACCCGAAACAGGTTTGTGGTATCAAGCTTTTTATGGGCTCCAGCACGGGTAACATGCTCGTGGACAAGAATGAAGTCTTGGTGCGTTTGTTTAGGGAATCGCCGTGCCTCATTGCAGCGCATTGCGAAGACGAACAGACTATCCATGAGAATACGGTGAGATGCAAGGACTTGGTTACCAAGGGCGAAGTCATCGCCGATGCGAGCATCCATCCTTTTGTCCGTACCATGGAGGCTTGTTACAAATCCTCATCCAAGGCTGTCGACATGGCCGAGAAGTTTGGCGCAAGACTTCATGTGATGCATATTTCAACACAACGGGAATTGTCTCTGTTTAGGAACGATATTTTATTGAAAGACAAAAAAATAACAGCAGAAACATGCCCGCATTATCTATGGTTCGACAACCATGATTACGAGGAAAAGAGTTTTGCCATTAAGTGCAATCCTGCCATCAAATCGCACCGTGACAAAGAAGCGTTACGACAAGCGTTGCGTCTGGGCTTGATTGATACCATTGGCACCGATCATGCACCGCATCTTTTGGAAGAAAAGATGACAGGGGATTATTTCACGAGTAAATCGGGCTTCCCGTCAGTCCAGCATTCTTTGGAGGTGATGATGGAGGCTACTAACCACGACTTGCCCATGCTGGTACAGCTGATGTGTCACAACCCTTCCATATTGTACCAAATCAAACGTCGAGGTTTCATTCGTGAAGGCTATCACGCCGACCTCGCGCTTGTGGACCTGAATGTCAAGAACACGATTTCTAATGGATCGGAATATTCAAAATGTGGTTGGACGCCTTATGATGGAATGGTTACGCATACCAAGGTCACACATACTTTCGTGAATGGAAATCTGGTGTTTGAGAATGGCATTTTCCATGAAGACAGCAAAGGAACGAGACTTGAATTTGATAGATGACAAATACATAAACAACATGAGAAAAGTATTTATATTATTTGCATTGTTTTTTGCCTTGGCTTCGTGCTCGGCCCAGTTGACGGAGAAAACCGAGAGCTCATTTCCTAACGGACAAGCGAAGTTAGTGCGTTCGTATGACAGGAATGACAAATGTGTCAAGGAGACAGAGTATTATGAGCACGGCCAGGTGAAAATGGAAGGTGCAATGAAAGACGGAGAACGCGAAGGGGAATGGAAAGCGTATTTCCCTGATGGCCGCCTTCAAAGCATTGGCACGTTCACCAATGGACTCAGAACGGGTCGGGCCACGGTTTGGCAAGAAAATGGTAACCTGCTGCAAGAAGGTTTCTACAAGGAAGGCACACACGTCGGCAAATGGAAGTTCTATGACGAGCAGGGTAATCTAGTCAAGGAAGTGGATTACGGCGAGTAAGCCTTATTTCTTACTCTTCCAGCTGTACAGATTCATTCCGAAAGTGAACTCGGCATAGTCGATGACCACTTCGTGGACTTTCATGAACGAGCCGACAAACATGTTGCGGTTCTCACCCAGATAGTACTTGAACCCCAGGCGTCCGTAGAATGTGCGGTAGCAGGGTGGGAGATAGGTGTCTTCGAAGTTGCTTTCCGACGACTCAGCAAGCCCCCAGGTCTTCTTTTGGTCGGTACCTGAATAGATGCCGTGCCAAAGGTAATAGGCGCCGCCAAGGCAGAACGCAAAGTGGTTGTAGTTGATTTCAAACATTACCGAAGGCGCGAGGTGTAGGCCGCGAGCGAAGCTGTATTCCATCAACGGGATGGCATCGTCGCCAGTGAAATACTCATGCCCGTCAGCATACATCTGATGGGCTTTTTCGTACATGCGTTTTGTCTCACCCGTCCAGCCAAAGTCCAAGGCCACGTCGTAGCTGAACTTGGGATGGAACTGACGATGAACACCGAGTTGGATGACATTTGCCATATAGTAAGGCCGCTCGTTGGGCAAGTCGCTAACCATCGTGCCGTCGGCGGTCTGGTAGCTGCGCATCCATTCGTTGGTCTGCAATAATCCGACCGACTCGGTGGCGAAAATCGAGGTGGTTTTCTCGAATTTCGGTCGGGGTTGTTCTTTGGGCACCAGTTCGGGACGTCCGTTGGGATGGTAGCGCAGGCCGACAACCCAACTGAACACGTTGATGCCGCAGTTGGGCAAGCGCAAAGCCGCATTCGACGAATGGGAGAATTGGTAGCGTAGCGTGACGTCGAACTTGTCTTCAATCATGAAGGTTGGTCCGGCATCGATGGCAAGATGAACATTAGCCACTGAGCCGATGAATTCGTCGCCGTGACGGGTCCAAAACGAGAAACCGCCCATGATGTCGTAGTCGAACGACCAGTATTTTCCACGGTACAAATGTCCGTTGATGAAACCGCCCAAAGAATAGCAATTGCCAAGCGGTCGCCAGGTCTCGCGTTCATAGCCGTGTTCGTCGCGGTCGATGAATTGGACACTGTCGACGTTGTTTTTCTCGAAGCGCAGGAAACCGCCGTAGGAAAGGTAGTTGAAGTCCTTTTCCCATCGCATCCTCCCGTCGGTTTGACGGCCAATGCGGAGGTCGAGGCCATATTGTGGCAGCACTTTCATGTAGGCATGACGTTCCTCGAAGGGGAAGTATTTGCCCAAGCGACCGTCGACTTCGAAAAACGTGCGGTTGTCATAACTGAAAAACGATTCTTGCGCCTTGACGGTGTTTGACAGCGTCAAGGCCATGGTGATAAAGGCAATCGAAAGTGTTATTCTCGAAAAAAATGGCTTCATATAATGTTAAGTGTTTGATTTTTAATTTGATTTGATTATTTGTTGGCTTTTTCCTCGTCGTTGTTATACCACTCTAGGTATGCTTCTGTATAGGCCGCTCCCGATTCAACGAGTTTCGTTTTCTTTGCGTCAGAAAGCCCAAAGTCAATGGAGCTGACGCCCAACGTGTCGATGTAGACGGTGCGTTGCCAGTCGTCGCTGTGCAGGTGCACGTTGTTCTGGAAGTCGATGAGCGCCGTGACCAAGGCTTTCGTGTAGGTGAAGAAGCTGTTAATGTCCTTCTTCGCTGCATTGTCGTGGTTGACGAATAGGTTGATGTCTTCCTTGGCGTCCAAACGGAATCCCAACGTCTCTTTGTTGTAGACGTACTCGTTCAGTTGGATGCTTCTCATTTTCCTTCTCGCCTTGTTGATTTTCTCGTAGTATTCCGTCCGACGGATGTTGTTTTTGTCGGCAACGAGCTGTGACTGGTCGAAAATCTTGATGGCATAGTTGTCCAATAGACCACCATCGACGTAGATATGGTCGTTGCCGCCAACGCCTTTCACGGCGGCGAAAAACAGCGGTATCGACATGGAAATGCGGGCAGCATCGGCGATTTTCACATCAGGGGTTTGGCTGAAATTGAAGACTTTCGAATACCCCGTTGTGAGGTCGGCGCCAATCAGGTTGATTTCCCTATAAGGTTTGCCTTGTTTGCGCATTTCCTCAAGTTCGCCGAAGGTGATTTCGCCGTTGCCGGTCTTTTGCTCGATGTAGCCGGCCATCAGATTGCGGAAGAAGTCGCCTTTGTACCAGCCGTATTCCTTGAGCAGACGGGCGGTGTCGCGCACCACGCCCCACGAGCTGTCCATGAAGTTCTTGAAGTTGATTTTCCAGAGAACGTCTTTCAGTTCGTCGGCACTGAAGCCCAGTCCGACCAAAGTGGCCACCATGGCACCCGCCGAAGTGCCTGCCACGCGCTCGATGCTTTGCAGGATGCCTTCGCGCTCAAGCACTTCCATGGCCCCGACGTAGGCAATGCCTTTCACGCCGCCACCTTCAAAAACCAGGTTCTTGAAATGATATGCCATTTTTGTTCAGTTTTTAGGTTATGTCTTTGTTTTTAGGCTGCAACCTATTAATCCATCACCCAACTTGTGCCCTCTTTACCATCTTTCAGTGTGATGTGCAGTTGGGCGAGGTTGTCGCGGATCTTGTCGCTGGTGGCCCAGTCCTTGTTGGCGCGGGCTTGCTTGCGGATGTCGATGATGGTCTGCATCAGGCCTTCAACGAGTTTGCCGTTACCTTCCGAAACGCCGCTTTCCACCAAGCCCAAAATGTCGAAGACGAAGTCTTGGAACAGCTTGTTGAGCAATTCCAACTCGGCGGGGTTGATTTGCGCCTTGCCGTCCTTGATGGTGTTCACCAAGCGCACGGCCTCAAAGAGGTTGGCGATGACGATGGGCGAGTTGAAATCGTCGTTCATGGCATCGTAGCAGGCGTCCACGATTTTTTGGATGTCGAGGTTGGCAGCGCCTTCGGTGGCTTTCAGCGATTTGGTGGCTTTCACGGCTTCCATCAGGCGGTTGTAGCCCTTTTCGGCAGCTTGCAGGGCTTCGTTCGAGAAGTCGAGGGTGCTGCGGTAATGGGCTTGCAGGATGAAGAAGCGGATGGTCATCGGGGTGTAGGCTTGGGCTATCATTTCGTTGCCGTCCTTGTCTTTGTGGCTGGTGCCGTTGAAGAACTCGTCGAGGGTGATGAAGTTGCCAAGCGACTTGCCCATCTTCTGTCCGCCGATGGTGATCATGTTGTTGTGCATCCAGTAGGTGACGGGTTGCTTGCCGTTGGCGGCCACGCTCTGCGCAATCTCCGACTCGTGGTGCGGGAACATGAGGTCCATGCCGCCGCCGTGGATGTCGAATGTTTCACCCAAATATTTGCAGCCCATCGCCGAACATTCCATGTGCCAGCCTGGAAAGCCGTCGCTCCATGGCGAAGGCCAGCGCATGATGTGCTTCGGTTCGGCCTTTTTCCACAGGGCGAAGTCGACGGGGTTGTGTTTCTCCTCCTGACCGCTCAGTTCGCGCGTGGTGTTGAGCATTTCCTCGAAATTGCGTCCCGAAAGGATGCCGTAGGGGTGTTCGCGGTTGTATTTCTCGATGTCGAAATACACCGATCCGTTCTCGACGTAGGCATAGCCGTGGTCGAGGATTTTCTTTACCATCTCGATTTGCTCGATGATGTGGCCCGAGGCGTGTGGCTCAATCGAGGGACGCAGCACGTTCAGTTTGTCCATCGCGGCGTGGTAGCGATTGGTGTAGTATTGCGCCACCTCCATCGGCTCCAGGTTTTCAAGGCGGGCTTTCTTGGCGATTTTGTCCTCGCCTTCGTCAGCGTCGTGCTCCAGATGGCCCACGTCGGTGATGTTGCGCACATAGCGGACTTTATAGCCGAGATGTTGCAAATATCTGAAAACCAAGTCGAAAGTGATGGCTGGGCGGGCATGGCCAAGGTGGGCGTCGCCATAGACGGTCGGGCCGCAGACGTACATGCCCACATGTGGGGCGTTCAGCGGCTTGAAAGGTTGCTTGCAGCGCGCAAGGCTGTTGTAGATATATAAGGTACCGTTCATCGTTTTGAGTTTAAATTTGCCGCAAAGGTACGAATTTAAGTCGTAGACATGAAT
>Ga0247608_10006483_pt1 | contig 12281 bp, 6 predicted proteins | sample 176DNAGHGlowgp2_FD_193490 | JGI IMG/M metagenome (GOLD analysis project Ga0247608, IMG submission 193490) | Sheep rumen microbial communities from Palmerston North, Manawatu-Wanganui, New Zealand - 1766 DNA GHGlow gp2 | ecosystem: Host-associated > Mammals > Digestive system > Stomach > Rumen ... | reverse complement strand
ACAAACAGCCCTTATCTTGGGCGAAGGGCCAACGGAGTTCTTCTATTTCAAGTCCCTATGCGACGTGTTCAAGCGTCTGACCATCAAGCCAGACTATCCGAAGCATACCAATATCAAGGAACTGGATTCAAAGATAGCAGAGGGTGTGGCAATGGGTTACAGCCATATCTTCTGTATCATTGATATGGACACGAAAGACAAGGAGCCTGAGCGTTTACAATACCAGAAGCTAAAGGCGAAGTATGCCAAGCCCATCAACAAGCCCAAGAAAGGCATCTACTGCGAGGTTGAATTCTTTGAAACTCATCGATGCACAGAACTGTTCTTCCTCTATTATTTCCGTTACACCTCACGTCCATACGAAGAGCAGGAGCCTTTGCTCAAAGACCTGAACCAATGCGTCGAGTATAGGAAAACAATAGAGTTCTTCATCAAGACCAAAGGACTTCACAGTTACTTCGAACGCAATGGTGGTAGTCTTGAAAAGGCTGTGGGCTATGCCAATCGGTCTGTGGAAGAGAAGCAGAAGAGCGACAGAGATTATACGTACTCGGAGTTGGGTAGGTTGATAAAAAAATTAGAGAGCCTATAAAAACAACTGAAAACAAGGAAGACAATAATTATGGTAACATTAGAATCTCTTATAGAAGAAGGCACGAATATTCGAGAAGGCATAAAGTACATTCCAACAGCCCCTGGAGTAGTTCGAATGTATAAAGCTTTTAGCCTTTCTGATACTAAAATTTATGGCACATGGAAGAGTAAGGTAATTAGATACCTAGACAAGAATTTCTCTGGAGATCGTTGTATCGGTGATTTTGAAAATGCCATTGCAGAGTTTGAAAAGCACCATTGCGACCCCTCTTTATTTGATGTAGTTAATGGGGTTCTTGTTTCATGCCAAGAGATTAATGATGATGAAAATCAGGAGAAGGAATCCGTAATTGACAAGATCTATAGATTGGAGGCCGACTATGAGAAAAGAGCATCTTCTATTAATGGCATCAATAAGTTAGATACTATCAAGGCATTTCACGACTGGTATGATGTCATGTTAAGATACCTAGGGCAGTTTTTTGATGAAAAAAATGCTGTTTTCAAGAAAATCATTGCTATTCAAACAGGAGGGAATGGGCATACATTGAAGTTTGTTTTTGATGAAATAAAAACTAATGTTCATTTACTTTTAGACAAAACAGAAAAGATTAGCAGTAATGCTCATGTTATTACAACAAAACATGAGCCCACAATTATAAACTCAAATAAAATATTCATAGTCCATGGTCATGATAACGAAATGAAATTGGCTGTGGCTCGATTGTTGGAGAATCTAGACTTTGAACCAATAATACTTAGCGAACAAGCGGATCAGGGAAGAACAATTATTGAGAAATTTGAAGAAGAATCTAATGTGGGTTTTGCTGTCGTTTTAATGTCTGATAAGGACGACATGGGCGCAGAGGTTGGATCATTAGATTATAAACCACGTGCACGTCAGAATGTTATTTTGGAACTCGGTTATTTCATTGGCAGACTTGGTCGTAAAAATCATGTATGCGTTTTGAAAAAAGGGAATGTGGAGGTTCCTAGTGATATACTTGGGGTTGTATATAAAACATTTAGTAGTAATGATGATGGATGGAAATTCGCTCTTGCTAAAGAACTAAAAGCTGCAGGGTATAGTGTTGATATGAATAAAATTTAACAATCATGCTTTACCACTATACATGAATATACGAGGACATCAGAAAATATACACACAATATGACTATTATTATATTTGTATTTGAAATTGCTATAATCGCAATTTTAATATTTGGGAAAGGGTATTTTTCCAAGAAGGGGGAAAATGCTGCCATAGCGGAAGACTCTCGTAATATTAGTTATGAGTCTAAAAGGGGAGAGAACCTTGCTACCAAAGAAGATATAGAAGAACTAACTAGAAAGATTGAAATAGTTAAAAATGAGATTTCTTTTGAAAATCAGCGTAAGCATGAGTTTATTAATCAACGGACAAAAAGATTGTTGAATATTCTACACAATACAGAAAAATTAAATGAATATCAAGCAATACTGCTATATGCATTATATGACAAAAATTCGTCAGACAGACTTATCAGACTTATTGAACAAATTAATGAAACTTTATTAGATTTCCTTCATGAGTGTCGAATAGCATATATCACGATTGAAGATAAACAATTGTCAGGTATTATTTCCGAATTAATCAAAGAATCCCAACAATATGCAGGCTATATGTGTTATATCGCTAGTAATGCTAACAGCCACATGAAAAATTGGGAAGAGTCTTTGGAACTAGCAACTCAAAACAACAACTCCCAACAACTACTAGATCTAGCTATAAAAAGCCAAAATGGAGTTGCTGCAATTAGAAAAGAGTTCGAAACAAGTATTGATGAGAAGCGAGAAGCATTATATGATTTTCAGATTAAATACTTGGCAAAGCTTAACACTCTTTTTGGTAGCGACTTTCACATAAAATCATGATATGGATACTATTTCGGGCGGAAACTTGCAAAATAACGCTGTTTCCGCCCGAAATTATTTATACAAAGTTAAGCAAACTACTTTGTTACGATGTCGTATAACGACTTGTAGTCTTTGGCAACATCGTAGATGTAGCCGTTGTCGCTGATGGCTTTGAAGTGGTACAGGGTACACCATACCTCGCTTTCTTCTTCTCGTTTTTATGGTTAGCCCCACTTTCTCCAACCCTTTGATGCTGGTATATAGGTTTCTGATTTGGTCATGATGCTACTTTTTATATGCCTCCTTGTGTTGTTCTACATCACAGATATTAAGGAATGTTCCTATTTGTGGCATTGAGTCTTGATAGACACATCTGAAATAGACATCCTCATTGTTTTTAAGTAGTTCTTCAATGCACTCACATTCGCAGCTCTTGCATTTTGTCATGTATATAGCTTTTATTGCTCCATTTATTTTTAAATAATCATCTTTCTTTTTACTGACTATACGGTACTCATTCTCTTTGGACCAACAATCGTGTTTTGTGAATAATAACTCTTTTTGTTTTGATTCGAAAAAAGCCTCCCAATCACTTGCAGCCTCCTTTGTTATTACTGGTGGTTCTGGCAATTGCGGTGAATAGCAAATTGCATCATGTAGCATACCCCTTTTGAGATGCTTCATTAGTTTTATGTAATCAAACTCGATACACACTCCTTTTCCTTTATCTCCATATAAACCCCACATCATTGGTGACATACAACCTTGCGTATAAGAATCATAGTCCATTGTAAGACTAATCTGTTTATACTTTTTCTTCTCTTCATGATATGAGTTCAAATGCTTTATAGCGTTTATAGAATGACATTGCGACGAAAAGTTATGTTCAAACATATCATTCATATCTGTTACCACACCAAATTTCAAAGTCTGAGTCAACCAAATTCTCACAAAGCTGTTAAAGGAAGTATAATGATATAGTCTTTGTTTCTTTTCCTCCAAACTCAGTTCTCTTCCTGGGTATTGCAAACATTTGCCTTCCCTAACAATATAATTAACTATTTTTCTTTGATTCATATTCTTCTCTTGTTATTGGGGTTTCTGGGTCAACAATGAGAACTTCATCATAGGTCAGACCGTAGAGTTGATATACGAGAAAGTCTATCTCATTCTCGACAATTTTATTTCCTCCTGTTTCTAAAACTTTCTCAACTAAAGAAATTATAGATTGTCGAATACTTGTCGATTTAGGCAATGGGATAGATTTTATCTGATTGCCATTCAAATCAAAATAATTACCAGAAACTTTTGTAGAACTATATTTATATTCAAACCAAAAATTAGTTAATTTACTATTTATGATGCCGACGATATATTGTGGCTCCAAACTCTTCCCAGGTTTTGGAATCAAATAATATATTCTATCAAGAAGTACCAAATGTTCGCGCTTCACTGTAGACTTCAAATACAAAACAGTTCTTGGTAGGATAACCATTTGTGGGATGAAGCGAGAAGCATCATCTGTATCAACATATATTTCCTCCCCACTTATTCGATACCTGTCTACACTTTTTGATTTAATAGCATTATAACTGGTACCATCAAAATCAACTTTATTATTAGCCAATCCACGTGCTACATTGAAATAGTTAGATATGCAGTTCCGAGAGGCATCAATTTTTGCAATAAGTTCAGATTTTGCATCTCCAGTAGGTATTATAAACACGTTATTGGAAGTGTTGAAAATTGACTGTTCAAACGATACGAATGGCAAAGAGTTAGATGTTAATACTTCAGAAAGGTTATTGGGGCGCATATATTTCACCACATTTTCATTCGCTCTGCCTCTTTCTAATAGCAAAACACATGGATATGTCAATGCTGTTTCAAAAACTCGCAATTGGGAAACATCTAAAATAGACTTAATATTACTTTCTCTCATTATGAATTTTCTACATCCTTCTCCATAATCTGAATTAAAGAAACGTATTGGGTTTATATAGCATAAGAATCCATTTGATATTAAAAAATGCAAACCTCGTTCAATAAAGAGAAGATAGATATCATACTGTTTTTTGGCACTATGATAAAGAAGTTCATATTGTGATTTGTCTTCCTCAGGAATACTTGTTCTGCGAATATATGGTGGATTACCAATAACTATATCAAAACCTCCTTTCACCCCAAACATCCATTCAGAATCAAAGTAAGATGATGATGCATTTTGGTCGAACATATCCCATTGTGCAAGCAATCCTGCTTCGCTATGACCAACAAAGCCTGTTGCCTCAATTGCTTGTGCTAACGCTTTACGAGTTTCCTTAATTTTGTCCTTTAAACGTTGTTTGTCAACATTGCGTTTAGCTAGAAATATTTTATGGCTAAGTTCTTTCAACGCTTCTTTATTTTTACGTACATTTGAATCAGATTCCACAAGCAGAGCATCATATTTCACTGGAATGAGTGTGTTTGCTGCCACAAATTTTGATTCAAGGTTAGGAAGCGGACGTATACCAAAGTTGTGTGTAGCATCACTCGTCGGTTTCTGATCAACAACAAGAGAAATAAAGAAACGCAATTTTGATATCTGTACAGCTATTGGCTGAATGTCAATACCATATATACAATGCTCTATAAGATATAACTTACGAGCATAGTCCGTGTCATTGATGCTTGTGTTGAAGGCTTCTTCAATGTCTGCCAGACGAGCCTTGCGTTCTGTTTCCTCATCCTCGGCAAATGCGAGTTTTGACTGTTCAATGGCAAGGTCAATCATAAAGTCCTTCCACATCTCGTTCGCTGGGTCAAGTTGACGAAGGACATGTACCAATTGCTGGAGTATGCCCATAGGAAACGCTCCAGAACCACAAGCTGGGTCGAGCACGCGACAGTTATAAACTGCCTGCATGATAGCTTTGCGCTGTTCCTCGTTGAGCGTTGTCTCTTCTGTAGAATAACTGAGCAGTTTACGATACTCTGGTTCCAGCTCATCCCCACATGTTCGTTTTAAGTGGGCCACAAGACTTTCATCTACCATATACTGCACAATTTCGCGTGGCGTATAGAATGAGCCTGTCTGCTTACGAGCGGAAGTCTTTGTCTCAGGGTTATAAGATGCCAACAAGTTCTCAAAAGCCTTACCAAGCAATTCTGGATCAAGAGACACCTCTTGGTCGAGTGGCGTATTTTCTTCAATGGTGAAGTTATAGCGTTTCAGTATATCGATGATACCTCGTACAGAGACACTCTTTTTGTTCTTGTCAGCGTACCACTCCGAAAGGTCAACGCTGCGTCCCACCTCATTACCAAAGAAAAGCCAGTCGGGCAGATATAGCTGTTCCAGCGACTCTTTCCTTTCCGAGAAACCATCATAATAGAGCTTCTCAGGCTTCTTATCCAAACAGTCAAATAGCCCACCATTGAGGAAAGGCACATGACTATTTGCCATCTGTACGAACTCATCGGCACCTCCTGCCTTGAAGTCTGCCTTATAACGCATTAGGTTATTAACGTTATAGCCATCGCGCTTGAAGCCTACCTGACCATCACCACGGAAGCGTCGGTTGTTGGGAATCTCTTTGCCTTCTGCCGTGATTGGGCAGTTGAGCATGGCAAAGAAAAGATTCTGTAAAATAAGGCGGTAGTATTTGCTCTGTTCCGCATCATAGAGCAGTGTCTTACGATTGTGAGGATTAAACTCGTCAATAAAGTGTTCACGGATATATCGCTCGTCGAAGAACTCTTCAGGAACAAGATGCTTCTGTTTGAGGAACCACACGAAAATGAGACGTGTAATGAGACGGATGCAACTTTCATGGTTAAACTTCTCGTCGTCCGTGTCGGTTGTAAGATCGTTCGGGAAGCGTGCCACCTGCACAGCCAAGGCATACCAGTCGCTAAGTTCGGAGTAGAACTTCTTGGTAAGCAAGTCACTGGAGAATACTTCCATCCAATGCTTGTACAGTTCCTCATAGTTAGGATATGTCTTGTCGCCAATAGAGGCCAGAATGTCAATATGCCCCCGATGGGGATTCAAGCAGTTGATGCCGCGTAGAATACTCACCTTGCCCAGTTTCTCTCCGTCACGCCATTGTTGCGTATATTCGCTGCGTTCACAAGTCGAAAGCGCCAGTTCGTTTCCCTGCTTGATGAACAGGATAACAGGTTGTGCAGATGCGATGCGGTTGAATCCACGGGTGAGTGTTGCGCTCTCTGAACGGGTGAGAGTGGCGCCGCTGTGCAACTCTACAGCAAAAATCATCATGCCAGTATATTTACCTTCAGATGCACGAGCAGTCACATCCTCAGCAGAAAGCGTTTCTGCACTACCTGTCAGAGAAGACTCATCCACTGTACCGATGAAATAAGTGTGTTCCACCTTGGCAAGCACCTCTCTCAAAGCCTTTGACAAGTCTAATGGATAGAGGTCTTCAAACGGTACGGGTACACGTGTTACCTCGTTAAAAATTATATGCAGATGATGCAAAAGTGCTGCACTTGCATCAAACAATGATTCGTTGACAAACTTTTTTAGGACTGTATTCATATGGCGTATTAAATCTAATGGATGCTTTGCTAATTATTTACTCACGTACTCCCAAACAATCAAATCGAAATTCTCTTTCTTGAACTTCTCTTCTAACAGTTGGGCATTCTTCTCCTGCTTTGGAAGCTGGAGAATTGATTTTCTTGACTGCGCAATTTGTAGAATAGCAGCAGTGGCTTGTTGTGGAACCTTTGATTCCATCCATTTCTGGATAATGCCGGAAAGTTTCTTCAACCGTTCACCATTGTTCTTCTCTATCCATTCAGGTACGAAACGGTCTTGTGTTTTATTCCTACGTAGGAATTCCAACACTTCTGCGCGATTCAATTCCTGATATGTAGCAGAGATGCGAGGATCTACAGGCTGACACATGAGATATATCTCGGAGTATGGCTTCTTGCTTCCTTGATCTCTGTGAGGATAACCCACGACAGCAACAAGACTCTCAGGTATCTTCTCGAATAGGTTGTCATCGAAACGGAAGCCAGAGAATATACCACTTGGCATTTTACGGAAGACCTCCTTATGCTTCTCGAAATAGTCTATCAAATCCTGACGATAAACTTCAAAAGAGAAATCCTTCAGTGAAAGCGTCCGTGGTGATTCAATGTCGGAGATACTATTGTTCTGCAATTCCTCCAACAGGCGGTCTGCATTCTTGTCTTGCAGCGGATTGTCTTCTTCCATCTTCAGGTATGCGTCATTCAGTTGCTGAGTTTCTGAGCCAACAAGATTCATCGCCACCATACGATTCATGATGCGGGTTTCCAAATGGAGATAGTCCTCAAAAGACTTTGCTGGCCAGAAGTTGACACAACGAATTGACTTATTGGGTGAACCGATACGGTCAATACGTCCGAAACGCTGAATAAGTCGAACAGGATTCCAATGAATATCATAATTGATTTGCATATCGGCATCCTGTAGGTTCTGACCTTCTGACAAGCAGTCGGTAGCAATGAGGATGTCAATACCATCTTCCAACAACCTCTTAAAATTAGGTCTTCTTCCTTGAATCAATTGTTGCCACAAATCGTAAGGTACGTTCCAACGGCGTTTTTCATCATCGTAGTATTCCTCACGACTGAGCTTTGCATCTTCAAAAAGGTCACTCCAATCCAACTCCTTGTATAGTTTACTATAAGGAGCAAAACTTTGCAGCACCTCATTGAAATTGGTAGTGTTGTGATTACCTGTAGAATGAATCTCCTGACCAGAGACAGATGCCATGCGAGTAAAGCCTCGTTTCTCTAACTCATCAAAAATGAACTTAGCGGTGTCAGCGTATGCGGTGAAGATAACCACTTTTTTATTAGCAGATTGGCGTTTCTCAGTGAGCATAGCAATCAATCGTTCCAATTTCAAGTCCTGCTCAAAACCGTTTTTGTAGTCTTCAGCATAGGCGTCCAAGCTTTCACAAATAGCTTGTAGCTTGTTGACATCCATGCGCAACCCTCTTTCGAAGCCGCCAAGATTCTTCATGTCAGCTAAGTTGATAGTACCTTTACGCAGTGTAAAGATGTCATCGGTATCGTTGTTCTCGTCATCGTCAGGAACATCTACGTCTATCCTTCCTGATGCCTTCTGTTCTTTGAAAGCTACAACCTTTGCGAGTGTCTGCTCATGAACTTCAAGGACCTTCTTAATGGTTGTACGACAAGAATGCCAACTACTTTCCAAACGCTTCATAAACAGAATACCCATCATCTTGACAAGGAAGCGCTCACGGTTTACATCATCATTCCAATCTCCTGACGCTTCACGCTCTGCCTCTTTTCTCGTTGCATGGAGGAAAAGACTGGGCTGATAGGCTGTTAAACTCAAAGCATCAAAGGCAGCGTAGATCTCATCTGTTGAATGGAACTTGCCAAAATGGTCAACACCTTGATAGACGTTATCAGGCTTCTCTTTTTCTGGAAAGCCCAAATTCTCACCAAGGGTATTCTCTATTAGTTTCCTTGTTCGAGCAACAATCAGTTTATCTGTGAGATTGAAGAACCTTGGTGGAAGCAAGGAAATGAACGAACCAATGGTACGATTGGGGTCGCTGCACCATTGGGTATATTTTCGCTGGCTATCAGCAAAGAGATTCTTCAAAGACTCAATGTTGAATTCCTCATTGTCAAAGGCATCATCCTGACCATGACCTATGAGATTGAATTGTCCTTTGACATCGTTAAGACCCGTATTAATGGGTGTAGCTGATAGCATCAACACCTTTACATCTCTTCCGCTTTCAGGATTCTTGTTCTGGATGAGATTTAGGAGCAGGTCTTGATAACGACCAGACTTCTCGTTTCTAAGATTATGGCTTTCATCTATGACAATCAACACTTTGTTGCGTGATTGCAACCAACTAAGCGGAGCGTCATCATACGACTTCTGCAATCTATCGTTTTGAAGGTCAGTGTGGAAACGCACTATGTAATCGAACTCATCCTTATCGAAACGTGAACCATGACGTTTGAGGTACTGCGTCCAGTTCTGTTCCAGCTTTTTGGGACATAATAAGACTGTTACATAATTCTGCGTCTGGAAATACTTCATTACAGCCAGCGCTGAGAAGGTTTTACCAAGACCAACAGCATCGGCAAGAATGGCCCCATTGTATTTGCGTAGCATCTTGATAAGGGAAATTACTCCCTGCTGCTGATACTTGAACAAAGTCTTCCAAATCTCGCTTGTTTGAAGTAGTGACATATCCTGTCGATGCTCTATTGAGCCGTCAAGTTCGATATCAGAATTGAACAGCTCGAAAAGAATCTTATAATAAATCTCTTCAGGAGTATAGCGGCGGAAATAGTCATCAATCTTCTTGATGAAGTAGTCTTTGACACTTATCTTTTCAGATTTTGGATTGGTAGAATCAGACGGAATCTTGTCGGCTGCCATCTTCCAAATATCTTCAAACCAAGAACAAACCTCTTTGTAATCCTTGTCACTCAACTTAACCGGGTCACCCATTGTCAGTTCAATGTTTGACGTTGCTTTCAGGCCAAGACCTGCATCTGTAAGGTTACTACTGCCCGTTAAGTAAAAACTATCATTCTTCGGATTGCTGTTCTTGAACATGTATGCCTTTGCATGACAAAAAGCATTAACGATGGCCTTAACCTGAACAGAGTTGCGCTGCAGGAAAGCCTTGGCATCACGAGCATATTCATCAAGGTTGAGTGTTGTCTCTATGCCCATATCACCATTTAGTAAGTCAATGATATGATTCTTGTCCTCTTCCTGCATGACCATCTCAGAAGACACAATACGGAACACGTCTTCCTCTGGCAATTCATGATAGAGTTTACTAAGAGCCCGAATGGTAAAATATCCAGTAACAATATCCATGTTACCTACCTGTTCAGACGATTTCCCTGAGAATTCATTAATAAAATCCCATACGGTAACAATATTGAATCCTGAATCAGGGTACCTGTTCGTCTTATTGTCTATAAGCATATGCGTATCAATACACGAAACTCCCATCGCAGTGTCTCGACAGGCGACCAAACCTTTTGTTACACTACGAAGGGAGTTCTATTATGTTTTGCCTATTGGCTTTTGGGTCTTTGTCGAGAAATATCCATTCGTCTCTTCCTAAGAGACGTAGAGAATCAAAAAGTCATTGATATTCCGCGATTTTTGAGCGTTTTGCATAGCGATTTGCTAAACAAAGTATAAAAATGATATGCAAAAAGCGTGTTTTCTTATTAAATAAGGTGTATTTTGACCAAAAATTGGTATCTTTGTGCTCACATATCCGTCTCTTAGGAAGAGATTGAGAATTTTGCTAAACAAATTCTTGTTTACAATAATCCTAAAATCATCTTGTTTGCTTTATCAACCACCGATGTTTCCAATGAAGCGAGGTAAATCTGTGTGGTTGCTTCGGAGTCATGTCCCATTCCTTCACTAATTACTGACAGAGGAACATTCTTCGCCTTGGCTGCACTTGCCCATGAGTGACGAGCCACGTACATCGTGAGTGGTCTTTGGAGTTTCAGCATTGTGGATAGTTCTTTCAGACGATAGTTGACTAAATGCAGAGCATTGTCATATTGCCTCCGCTCATTATCTTGCTCTTTGATGATAGGGAGAAGAAAATCTGTTTTGCATTCTGGGTATTTGGCAATGATTTCAGCCATGCACTTCTCCCACTTGATGGTCAGCTCCTGACCTGTCTTTCGTCTGCGATAGGTCAGAATTCCGTTTTGAAGGTCTGTTTTTCTGAGGTAAGCCATATCCACAAAGGACATTCCTCTTGTATAAAAACTGAACATGAACATATCACGGGCAATGTCCAATGAAGGTTTCATTGATAAGTCCAACTCCTTCAGGGCTTTGATAGTTTTGATAGGGATAGCGCGTTTCACGGTCTTATCTACTCCAGTATAGACGTGGCGGAACGGATTGTTCTGTGGAGTCAGCCCTTTCTCCACGGCACGATTATAGACAGCTCGAAGGTTACGCATATAGAACGATATGGTATTCATACGAACACCCCTGGCTTTCAGGTAGGCTTCATAGAGAAGCATCAGGTCAGAACTGATTCCGTCAAGTGGAACATCCTGGTCTTCGCGGAATGCCATAAAGCTATTAAGTGTGGTTGTATAGGTCTCCGACGTGCGGACTTTTCCCAACTGTTTCAGTTGAGCTATGACACCATGCATAAAGGTAAAGAGGGAGGACTCCTTGGTCAGTTTATGGAACATGGAAATCACATCGTCTGCCGTGAAGCGGCGACGTTCCGTTTCCAATGAGCGGACGACCTTTTCCAAACGTGCCACGTCCCACGACAGACGTTCTTGAATACCCAGCAAAAGGTTGGAGCGGTTACCATTTACGATAACGCTTTCCGACTCTGCATCCCATTCCTCTGCAAAGACCTTATAATCAGTATTCAACTGACGGACTACCCGGTTGTGGATAATCTGGAAATAGAGACCTCCCTCCTTGCCATCCATCGTGGATGGTCTGAACTTTACCTTTACTGATGTCATCATATACGTTAATTAGTTGTCATGCTATCCACTTGAAGTACACATAGGTATAGCAAGAAATGCGGGCTTTCCTGCATTTCTTGCTATGTTGCAGATAGTCAAGCACTTGCTGATTATTTTCCTGCACCTGAAGTTGCACCTTGTGATTTCATCCCCAGATAATAACCATGGGTTCCGTTCAGAGACCCTTCTGGGAAATGCTGACGGTGCAGGGCGCGTCCCAGTTTCCCAAGGGTAGGTACGTCAGCGGT
>Ga0247608_10006482_pt1 | contig 12283 bp, 9 predicted proteins | sample 176DNAGHGlowgp2_FD_193490 | JGI IMG/M metagenome (GOLD analysis project Ga0247608, IMG submission 193490) | Sheep rumen microbial communities from Palmerston North, Manawatu-Wanganui, New Zealand - 1766 DNA GHGlow gp2 | ecosystem: Host-associated > Mammals > Digestive system > Stomach > Rumen ... | reverse complement strand
AGCAAAAAGGGCATGAAGAGCAGGGGATTATCACTAAAGCTTATTACTGTATTAGCAGTCACAAGCGTTTTGTTTGGTGTATCCTCTTGCCTCGTAAACACTTCCGTTGAGACTGATATAAATGTCGTGATCAACAGTTCCGGGATAATCGGAACATCCGATACTTCCGTCACTGAAGCGCCCACTGAGACAACTCCCGTGTTAGGACCTGTCCTTGCAGAGACGACGGCTCCTGAGACAACAGTACCGGAGACTTCAGAAGAGACCTTGGCAACAACTTCCGAGACAACAGCAGAAACCGTTGTTGAGAACCTGTCACCGGAATGGGTCAGGGCTTTACCGCTGGCACAGGATCTTGGAACTAATCAGATGCTGATAGTTGCAGCTTCCGGAATGACAAAGACTACATGCACAGTTTCAATGCACGAGAGGGATCCCCAGGGCAATTGGATACAGATCCTGTCGGTTGAGGGTTATGTCGGCAAGAACGGCATGATCATGGATTCTGAACGCAAGGAAGGATGCGGCAAGACGCCGATAGGCGTTTACCATTTCAATAAGGCATTCGGCATCGCAGATGATCCGGGCTGTTCTATTCCTTATGTCAAAGTTACCAAAGACCTCTATTGGTCAAGTGACATGCGTGACGGCATGCGCTATAACGAGATGGTCAGCATAGATGATTATCTGGATCTTGATAAGAAGAACAGTGAGCATCTTATCGACTATTCAAAGGCATATCAGTACTGTCTTAACATAAGCTTTAATGAAGAATGCACACCGGGCAGAGGTTCTGCGATCTTCCTTCACTGTACCGGAAATAACAAATACACGGCAGGCTGTGTGGCAGTTCCCAAGGACACCATGGTACAGATAATGAAGTGTGTCGATCCCTACTGTGTAGTCGTTATAGATACAAAATCCGCACTCGGCGCCTGATCTTTAAAACTGCCCGGCAGAGCCTGATAAGGTCTTGAATAATTCGCAGGATTACGTGATATTATGTCTTTATAATCTTTTGAATGTGAGAGACCGATGCTTAAGACCTGCCTTATCAGATTTTCGTGCTTCATAATAGCCTTTTCATCGTTATTCTGTTTGTTTGACAGGTTCTCTTTCACACCTGTTGCGGCTGATACTCTGCCTGAATCAAATATCGTAGAAGATGAGGAGATCGACCCCAAGTATTATCAGTTTGTCGGAAGATTATATTCTATAGTTACCCGCCGTGATACCTGCGATCCTTCAGAGAAGGAGGAGATGGCAAGAAGCCTCAAGGGCGGGATCACCGAAGCATACAACATCCTTTATCACTTTTATTTTTCGCCCGAGTACAGGGCTCTCCATACGTCTGACGAGCAGTTTGCGGAAGACCTTTATACCGGATGCTACGGCAGATATGCCGATGCCAAGGGCAAGGCTTCTGTCGTAAAAAAACTCGAAAAAGGAACCAGCAGATATCTGGTATTCAGGGAGTTCGTATCGTCCAATGAATTTGCTCAGCTCTGTGCTTCCTATAATATCCGTGTAAAGAAGATCCTCTTGAGCAACTATATCGATCACCTGAACGGCATGACATGCATCGGTGATGACTATTATGATCTCGATAAGAACGGCAACCTCGGCTGGAAATACACCAATGCCGCAAAGCATGTGCGCTGCATAAATGAACAGTTATTCAGGAGTGAGACGGATTATTTCATAATCGCCGATATAGATAACTGCTATATCATGATATTCAAAGGCAGCGTAGGCAACTGGAAGCTTTATAAGATCTATCCGATGTCCTGCGGTAAAAAGGGCCATTCGACACCCAGAGGCAATTACAAGGTCACAAAGAAGCTTACGCACTTTTATTCCCACGGCTCACTTTGCTATCACGCAACGCAGTGGAACGGACCTTACTATTTCCACAGCGTCACATATAACTATAACGGCACGATCCAGGACGGCAGATTAGGCCAGCATGTATCAGCCGGCTGTATCAGACTTAAGAAGGATGTTGCATACTGGATCTATCAGAACATACCGAAAGGCACGGCGGTCAAGACTGTATGAAGATAGTAGTAATTAACAGATTACTTAAAGAGACACATAAAGAACAGATAAGGAAGGCTGCAGCCGTAGCAGGCGGCAGCCTTCTTTTTGTCGGATCAGAAGAGGATATCCCTTCCGGCTGGGAGGATTGTGAAGTCATATACGGATTCGGAATGAAAAATGCCGGTAAGAACAAAGATCTCAAGTGGCTTTCCGTTCCTTCTGCAGGTGTCGACTACCTCATGAAGCCTGGAGTCTTTGCCAATGAAGACTGCCTTGTTACCAATTCCTCCGGAGCTTACGGAGTTACCATTGCAGAGCACATTATTGCCGTCAGCCTTATGATGATGCGCAGGCTTGACTATTCCTACAGAGAATCGCTTAAAGGAAACTGGAGCAGCCCCGTGCTGCAGAAGTCCCTTAAGGACTGCAGGATCCTTGTGCTGGGAACAGGCGACATAGGTTGTTCTTTTGCAAGAAGGGCAAGGGCATTTGAGCCTGAATGCATAATAGGCGTATCAAGGAGCGGAAGGTGCGAAGATCCGGCATTTGACGCAGTAAAGAAAGTATCAGAACTGGATTTGTTGCTTCCATCGGCGGATCTTCTTGTAATGAGCCTTCCGGATACTCCGGAGACAAGAGACATATTGAACCGTGAACGCATATATCTGCTCCCTTACGGTGCCTTTGTGGTAAACGTCGGAAGGGGCTCAGCCATAGATGAGGATGCCCTTTGTGAGAGCCTTGAGGACGGAAAGCTCGGAGGTGCCGCTCTGGATGTATTCAAGACGGAACCGCTTCCTTCTGACAGCAAACTTTGGAAGACCAAAAATCTCCTTATAACGCCTCATGTGGCAGGCAATCTTACTCTCGAGCATACGCTTAACGTCAATGTGGATATGTTCTGTAAGAATCTGATCAATTATTCTAAAGGCCTGCCGCTCAATAATCTGATCGATAAGTCCAAAGGTTATTGAGCTTGCTCTCCGAAGAATCCCTGAAACATTATTCTTTGCAGGTTTTTATGTCGGTTTGAAGACGTTTTTTGCAGGCTTTTGTCGTATCTTGTCGTTTTTTAAGTTTTCAAGGCGCTTTTTTGCCTGTCTCGAAAAGCCGGAAACCGCGGCCTTAAAGGCTTTTTGAAATGATGTGTCCGATTAACGGGACTTGTTTGCTTTTGCTCGAATTTGTAAGGTAAATTTTGTTGACAAAAGTGTATCATAACAATAGAATTAACTCATAAATGAGAACAAATGTTCAATTCTTCAGGAGGATCAATATGGCAAAGAGTAAGAATGCAGGTAAGGGCTCAGTTGCCCAGGTTCAGGATAAGGATGAGAGAAGGAAGGCCCTTGATGCCGCTATGGCGCAGATCGAGAAGCAGTTCGGTCAGGGTGCCGTTATGCGTCTGGGAGATAAGTCCCAGGTTGAGATCGATACCATTCCTACAGGTGCTCTGACACTTGATATCGCACTTGGTATCGGCGGACTTCCCAGAGGAAGGATCATCGAGATCTATGGACCTGAATCTTCAGGTAAGACAACAGTTGCTCTCCACTGTGTAGCAGAAGCACAGAAGATGGGCGGCACATGCGCATTCATCGACGCTGAGCACGCATTGGATCCCGTTTATGCAGGCAATATCGGTGTTGATGTGGACAATCTCCTTTTGTCCCAGCCTGATACAGGTGAGCAGGCACTTGAGATCTGCGAGACACTTGTAAGAAGCGGATGCATTGATGTAGTAGTTATCGACTCAGTCGCAGCACTCGTACCGAGAGCCGAGATCGAGGGCGAGATGGGTGATTCCCACGTCGGTCTTCAGGCACGTCTCATGAGCCAGGCTTTGAGAAAGCTTGCTCCGGTCGTATCCAAGTCAAATACTATCTGCATCTTTATCAACCAGCTCCGTGAGAAGGTCGGTGTTATGTTCGGTAACCCTGAGACCACACCTGGCGGCCGTGCTCTTAAGTTCTATGCATCTGTAAGACTTGATGTGCGTAAGGTTGAGACTCTCCGTAACGGTACGGACGTAGTCGGAAGCCACACCAGAGTTAAGGTTGTTAAGAATAAGGTAGCTCCGCCGTTCAAGGAAGCTGAGTTCGATATCATGTACGGTAAGGGCATATCCTCTGAAGGCTGCATTATCGATTTGGGCGTTGAGAACAACATCATCGATAAGAGCGGTTCCTGGTTCGCTTACAACGGCGCGAAGATCGCTCAGGGCAGAGACGCTGCCAAGCAGTACCTTATCGACCATCCTGATATTAAGGATGAGATCGAGGATAAGATCAGAGAATCTTACATGCCTTCAGATGATGACGATATTCCGGCAGGTGCTGCAGCAGATGCTGCACCCGAAGAAGAATCTGATGATGACGATATCTTAGGTATCGATGTCTGACAGTAACATGACCAAGGAAGCCGTAACCTGCGCGATCAGGCATATCGGTACGGGCATATACTCTTCAGGTAAGATAAGGCTTTATCTTATGCAGAGGGGTTATTCGGAAGCTGTCGCCGCCGAAGCGGTCAAGCTTCTGATTGAGTCCGGCTATATTGACGATCTGCGTGCTTCGCGCAAGGTCTTAGCGGTCCGTTCAGGCAAGAAGCAGGAGAGCAAGCAGTTCATGTATCAGCGCCTGCTCGAGGCAGGGATCGATCCTGAATATGCCGATCTTGTAGTCGGTGAATTAGACAGCGATACGGATACCTGCAAAAGTCTTTATGAAGCCAATTTCGGCATCCCTGATGAAGAAAGCTCCGGCAGGGAAGATGAGTTCCTGAAGATCGCCGGGCTCAGGGGATACTCCATGGAGACTGCCCGCAAAGCTTTCCGGCTTTATCTCGAACAATGATCTTACAGGCTCTCGTGATATATCGTTCATGAGAGCCTTTTTCTTTTAGCCGATTTTTGTTATATTCGTTCTTATGGAAAATAAACTTGTCAATAAAGATATTAAGATAACTCTTCTTGCTCTTGGGTGCTCCAAGAACCTTATCGACTGCGAGAACATGTCCACGCAGCTTAAACTTGCGGGATTCGATGTGATAAATGATATGCCCGAGTCGGACATCGTGGTTATCAATACATGCGGATTTATTGAGTCGGCCAAGAAAGAAGCTATCGATGCGATCCTTGAAGTCGCCGATTTCAAGGTCCCCAACGGAAATGTTAAGAAGATAATCGTATCAGGATGCCTTTCCCAAAGATATCCTGAAGATATCTTAAAAGAGCTTCCTGAAGTAGATGCTGTTTTAGGAACGGCTCACTATGGCGATATAGTGGAAGTCGTATCTAAGCTGGCTTCTGAATTTGACAAGGAATCTGACAAGATAAATCTTACGACAGGCGTAGGCGGTTATAAGCACCTCATTAAGGAGAGAGAACTTTCCACTGAAGCTTATGCATGGATCAAGATCGCTGAAGGCTGTCTTCACAGATGTGCTTTCTGCGCTATCCCTCTGATAAGAGGAACATTCGTATCCCGTCCTATGGAAGAGATAGTTGAAGAGGCAAAGATCATCGCTTCGAGAGGCGTAAAAGAGCTCGTTCTTGCAGCTCAGGATACGACTAACTACGGAATCGAGCTTTATAAAGAGAGAAGCCTTACCAAGCTTTTAAAGGCTCTTTCAGAGATAGACGGGATAGAACTCATCCGGGTAATGTACGGATATATGGACGGGATCACGCCTGATCTTATCGAAGAGATGGCTAATAATCCCAAGGTTGCCCATTATCTTGATATCCCGATCCAGCACGGATGCAATAAGATCCTGAAGGCTATGTACAGGAGGGATACTGTTGAACTTATCACCTCAAGACTTGAGATGATCCGTAAGGCCATGCCTGACTGCATAATCAGAACTACCGTCATGGTAGGTTTCCCCGGCGAGACGGAAGAGGACTTCCAAGAGCTTAAGGAAAATCTTAAGAAATGGAAGTTCGACAGACTGGGATGCTTTATCTTCTCTCCTGAAGAGGGAACAAAAGCCTATGACATGCCGGACCAGATCGATGAGGAGACCAAGCAGAGGAGATATGACGAGATCTATGAGCTTCAGAAGCAGATCTCGGGCGAGCAGTCTCAGAAGCGTCTTGGCACTGTTACCAAAGTCAATATCTGTTCCGTATCTGATGACGGCATCTTCTATGTGGGCAGAAGCTATGGCGAGTCCCCTGAAGTCGATCCCGTTATTTACATTGCTTCGCAGGATGAGGAGCTTAAGATCGGTGATATCGTTGACTGCAGGATCGTGGATTGCTCTGACGATTACGATATGACCGCCGTTACGATTTGACGGAAAAATTAATCTGTGTATTATTAGTGTGTTGTCTTTAAAGACTTCATAAATAATTATTAAGGAGCATTAGGTCATGAATCTTCCAAACAAGTTATCTATCTTGAGGATCGTTCTTGTTCCGGTCACGCTCCTTTTCATGCTGCCGATCAGCATATTCGGCTGGGAGCCTTCCGGCTGGAACAGTTTTATCAATTCCTACGGCATGATAGTTGCAGCTGTGATCTTCATCATTGCTTCATTTACCGATATGTTCGACGGCAAGATCGCCAGAAAGTACAATCTCATCACGGATCTGGGCAAGTTCCTGGATTCACTGGCAGATAAGATCCTCGTCATAAGCATCATGCTGGCGTTTATCGGCTTGGGAAGGATTTCAGCCTGGGCAGTAATGATCATAATCTTAAGAGAGTTCGCAGTATCCGGTCTTCGTATGATCGCTGCGGCAAAAGGCGAGGTTATTGCGGCAAAAATGATCGGCAAGGTCAAGACCGTAACCCAGATGATTGCCCTCATCTACCTTATGTTTGAGCCTTTGCTCCTTAAGATCTTCGGTTTAGGTTTTAATGGTTATCCGATCGAGATAAATGCGGTCACGATAATTGGGGATGTACTTTTCGCAATATGTGTTATTATGACTATTGTTTCAGGCATTGATTATCTTATTAAGGGTAAGCAGTATCTGAAGGGATAAATGTCAAAGAACTTCGATAGTCAAAATAACCTATTGACAAAAGTCGTGTCTTACATTAAAAACAACTTGTAGATTTTCGAAAGAATCGTACGGAGGTACTAATTTATGTCAAACGAAGAACTTTTCAACTCGATTAAGCAGATGATCGTTGATCAGCTCGGTGTAGATGAGGATACAATCACAGAGGATTCCTCTTTCGTAGATGATCTTAACGCTGATTCTCTTGACATGGTTGAGCTTGTTATGGCTATGGAGCAGGAGTTCGATATCGAGATCCCTGATGACGTAGCTGAGAAGGTTGTTACCGTCAAGGATGCAGTCGAGTATATTCAGAGCCTTACAGAGGGCTAATATACCGGAGATTCAGATCTCTGAATTAACTTCAAAAGTTTTGACGGCTGGGTGCAAATCAATGCATTCAGCCGTTATTGTAAATAAAAGACTATGACAGACTATTCAAAATTAGAACAGGATTTGGGTTATACCTTTGTGAATAAGTCGCTCCTTGAGACGGCTTTTACACACACAACATACGTTTTCGAGACGGGAAGAGGTCATTGGGAGTCCAACCAGAGACTTGAGTTCATAGGTGATGCGGTGCTTGACGTTGTTGTCGGACAGATGATCTATGAGTTAAAGCCTCAGGCTGATGAAGGATATCTCTCCAAGATGAGAAGTGTCTCCGTTTGCGAGAAGTCTTTTGCCGAAGTAGCCAGAAAGCTCCATCTGGGCGATTATCTGCTTCTTGGCAAGGGCGAAGCGCAGAGCGGCGGCAACGATAAGGATTCGACGCTGGCTGACTGCTTTGAATCGGTCATTGCGGCAGTATATTTTGACGGCGGATTCGAACAGGCGAAGAAATGTATCTTGAAAAATCTTACCGAAACGGTTCAGAAGGCCGTTAACGGCGAGATCTTCCTGGATTACAAGAGCAGGCTTTTAGAACTCGCGCAGACCAGAGGCTTCCAGCACAGGATCAGATTCGAAGTGACCGGGGAGCGCGGCCCTGCCCATATGAAAGAATTCGACGTCAGTGTTTATTCCGATGATGTGCTCCTGGCTTCGGCTACGGGACACAGCAAGAAGGATGCCGAGCAGAAGTGTGCCGAGAAGGGCTTAAAGGAGTATATGCGCCTTTACCCGGAGGGATGCTAAAGCAGATTGTCCTACAAAAAGGCGCTGTTTTTGTTATAATGCTAAGGTTAATTATTTCTGATAAGACGGAACTGACTATAGGATGTATCTAAAGAAATTGGAGCTTCAGGGGTTCAAATCATTCCCCGACTATACGTGTATCGACTTTGACCGCGGTCTTACGGCCGTGGTTGGTCCTAACGGATCAGGTAAATCCAATATCAGTGATGCTGTCCGCTGGGTTTTGGGCGAACAGAGTGTCAAGCAGCTCCGTGGCGGCAAGATGGAGGACGTCATCTTCAACGGTACATCTGCAAGACGTTCCATGAACTATGCCGAAGTATCCATCACTTTCGATAATTCAGACGGCTATATAGACTATGGTTTCCCTGAGATCTGCATCACGAGAAGACTTTACCGTTCCGGTGAGTCCGAGTATCAGATCAACAAGGTCAACTGCCGTCTTAAGGACATTACGGTCCTTTTCCTTGATACCGGTCTTGGCCGTGACGGCTATTCACTTGTAGGACAGGGACGAGTAGATGACATCCTCTCGACGAAGTCTGAGGACAGGAGAAGGGTCATCGAGGAAGCATCCGGTATCGTCAAGTACCGTGTCCGTAAGGATGAGGCTCAGAGGAAGCTTACGAGCACTGAGCAGAATCTCGTCCGTATCAACGATATCTTAGGCGAACTTGAAGAGCGCAAGGGACCTCTCGAAGAGCAGGCCGGCAAGGCGCGTAAGTTCAACGAGAATTACGAGGAACTCAAGAAGCTCGAGACATCTCTTCTCGTTCACAAGATAACTGAGGCCAACCGCGAGATGGGCGATTCCGCCGGCCTTAAGGAGCAGCTCGAAAAGGAGATCAAAGAGCGAGAGGACGAATACCTGAATCTTCGTAAGAGCCACCAGGAGATAATCACGAAGACTGAGACTCTCGAGAACGAGATCGAGGATAAGAGACAAGAACTGTCCGACCTCACCGAGTTCGAGCACGAGACACAGACTGATAAGAAGGTCTCTATTGAAAGACTCAACCAGACTAACCAGAGAATAGAAGAATTAAAGACTGATATGGAATCTACGGATGAGACCGTAGAGAAGCTCACAAATGAGCTCAATGAGAAGAAAGCAAAGGCTGACAGTCTCTTAAAGGCAGCAAACGATGCAAAGCTCTTAAGCGAGGAATTGGATAAGGAGCGTCTTGCAAAGTTTGAAGAATATGAAGCCAGCAGAAAGGAAGCCGGCAAGGCCGATTCGAAGGTAAAGGCCAAGACCGAGGAACTTTTCGAGACCAGAAAGAAGCTCACTGAATGCCAGGCAGGAATCTCTGCCCTTGACGATAAGATCAGGGATATGCAGGAGGCAAGAGCGGCTTCCGAGACAGGCAAAACTGAATTAAGCACGAAGCTTAAGGAAGAAGAGAAGGCCTTAGACGAGATAAAGAAGATCAAGGGCGATGTCACGAAGGACATTGACGTCCGCAATAAGAAGCTTGAGGAGTTAAGAGGCCGTCAGGTCGAGCTTAACCAGTTTTTCGAAGTTAATAATAAGAAGCTTTCAGCTGAAGAGTCAAAGCTTCAGACATTGAAAGATATCGAGAGGCGTAAGGAAGGTTATCAGGAATCCGTAAAGCGCCTTTTGGATGCTGCCGACATTAATAGATCGGTAAAAAGTCTCATGGTAGGCGTCTTAGGAGACCTTATCAATACCGACAGCAAGTATGAGACAGCCATTGAGACGGCTCTGGGTAATTCGCTCAACAACATCGTAACCAAGAGCGAAGCGGATGCTGCCGAGCTTATCAGTTACCTTAAGGAAAACAGACTCGGAAGAGTCACGTTCCTTCCTATCGAGAATATCAAGGCAAGATATGTGGACGAGGATGATCTGCGCAAGGCAAAGAGCGTCAACGGATATATCGGAGTCGCTTCTGACCTTGTAAGGAGCAGCCGTGACTTAGAAGACATCGTTGCTAACCTTCTGGGCAGGATAATAGTTGCTCACGACTTGGATAGCGCAAGAATAATCGCATCGAAGACAGGCCGTGCCTATAAGGTCATGACTTTGGAGGGCGACTCTGTTAACCCGGGCGGATCACTTACAGGTGGTTCGCTTAAGAAGACCGGCGCGGGAACGGGCGTTATCGGAAGAAAGGCAGAGATCGAAGCTCTCACCAAAACCGTTGCTGAACTTGAGGCAAAGCTTGCTGATTCCGAAGACCAGCGTCAGGAAGTAGACGACGGTATCGGAACGATCAAGCGTGAACTTGCACAGTTAGGAGAACAGCTCAAGTTCTACCAGCTTGAAGAAGTCAAGGCTGAAGGCGAATACAACAATACCAAGACAAGACTTGAAGAGACTGAAGAGACCCTTGCTAACTTCGATGAGAACATGCAGACGGTATCCAAGTCCAAGTTAAGGCTTGAAGAGGATATGGAAGAGCTTTCACGTATCGAAAGAGAGATCAACGGCGAGCTCACGGATTTCCAGGAAGAGATCGAAGAGCAGCAGAAACTCTCAGAGGAGCAGGCAGTAAAGCTCGAGCAGATCGTTGCAAAGGTAAGGGAAGCAGCTTCTCTTGCTGAGCGTAAACTCACCGAAAGAAGCGGTATCTTGGATCTCGCAGGCCACATCAAGAAGCAGATCGAAGAAGCCCGTCAGGGAAGAGACAAGTTCGATGCCCAGATCAGGGAAGCCAAGGATACAGTTAACAGCATCACCAAGGAGATCAACGACCTCGATGCCAAGCTCGATGAGAATGCAAAGCAGCAGAAGGCTTTAGAAGACGTTATCGCCAAGCTGTTTGAACAGAGATCGAGCCTTTCGGGCGACCTCTCATCCTTTGGTGACAGACTCGCTGCGAGCGGCAATGAGATAAGCGCACTGCAGGCTAAGCTCAATGCTCATGTATCCAAATACGACAAGATAATTTTCGAGATCGACCAGAACAAGAACAGGCTCTGGGAAGATTACGAGACAACATATGACAACATTAAGGATTCCGTAGAGCCCGTTACCAAGATCGGTGAACAGACCAAGAGGATCCAGACATTAAAGAATGCGATAAAGGCATTGGGCCCGGTCAACCTCGGAGCTCTTCAGGAATTCTCCGAGCTTTCCGAGAGACTCGAGTTCATGACCAAGCAGAGGGACGATATCGAAGCTGCAAAGAAGGATCTTGAGAAGGTAATCGACGACCTCTTAACGAAGATGAGATCCGAATTTACCGAGCATTTCGATATCATCAACAAGAACTTCAGCCAGGTCTTCACGGATCTTTTCGGTGGCGGTACCGCAGAGATAATCCTCGGCAACGATTCGGAGGATGTCCTCGAGTGCGCTATCGACATCAAGGCGCAGCCCCCGGGAAAGAAACTCCAGAATCTCTCACTCCTGTCAGGCGGTGAGCGCTGCCTTACGGCGATCGGTCTGTTGTTCGCAATTCAGGAATTGAAGCCTTCACCGTTCGTCATCTTAGACGAGGTCGAGGCTGCATTAGACGACGTTAATATCACGAGATTTACGGACTTCGTCAGAAGGCATTCTGCCAAGTCCCAGTTCATCCTTGTTACGCACCGTAAGGGCACGATGGAAGCGTGCGACCAGATGTACGGTGTCACGATGGCTGAGCGCGGCGTATCCAAGATCTTGTCAATGGAGCTTAAATAATGGGATTAGCTGATCTGTTTAAAAGAGGACTCGAAAAGACCAGAAGTTTCTTTGCCGGGAGCTTCACAAAGCTTGCCGCATCTTCCGGTCACTTCGATGAAGACATGTTAGATGAGCTTGAAGAACTCATGATAAGGGCTGACTGCGGTGTTCAGGCAGCAGATGACATCATGGACAGGGTCAAGCAGAACATCAGAAAGACCGGTGACGACAGCAAGGAAGCTGTTCTTGCATCCGTCAAGGAGAGAATGCTCGAGATCTTAGGTGAGCCCCAAAAGGTTGAGATCGTCCCGGGCAAGCTCAACATAATCCTTATGATCGGTGTTAACGGCACCGGAAAGACGACCACTTCAGGCAAGCTTGCCGCAAGATACAAGAAAGAAGGCAAGAAGGTCCTTATGGCCGCATGCGATACTTTCCGTGCGGCAGCAGTAGGCCAGCTC
>Ga0247608_10006480_pt1 | contig 12287 bp, 9 predicted proteins | sample 176DNAGHGlowgp2_FD_193490 | JGI IMG/M metagenome (GOLD analysis project Ga0247608, IMG submission 193490) | Sheep rumen microbial communities from Palmerston North, Manawatu-Wanganui, New Zealand - 1766 DNA GHGlow gp2 | ecosystem: Host-associated > Mammals > Digestive system > Stomach > Rumen ... | reverse complement strand
GCTGCATGATGCAGATCAGGCTTCAGGCTGTATCGGTATCCTCAAGGATGCGGGATTTACGAATATATCCGCGGATCTAATCATAGCCGTGCCTGGTCAGGAGATAGGCGATGTCATTGAGGATCTTGACAGGATCTCAGCTCTTGGAGTTAAGCACATCAGCACATATTCGCTGTCGATAGAGGCGGGAACGCCGTTCTACAAGATCTATAACGATGTAATAGAGGACCTCGTTCCTTCGGATAAGGAGAGGAAGATGTACCACACTCTGAGAAGGGAACTTCAGGCCCGTGGCTATGTTCCGTATGAGATATCGAATGCAGCCGTGAGAGGTTATGAGAGCAGGCACAATTCATCGTACTGGGAAGGTGAGGAATACTATGGCATCGGGCCGGGCAGTCACGGGTATATAGATAGCCGTCGATATAAACACGAAGAAAATATAGATGCATATATCATTGATCCCCTGGATACCATTACTGAAGAGGTGTTAACGGAAGAAGATAAGATGAGGGAATACCCTTTCCTCAAGCTCAGGACTGCTGAAGGCATATCGGTAAAAGCTTTCGCGGAGAGGTTTGGCATAGACTTCCATGATATCTTCGGCGATGCGCTCTCCCGAAATATAGATGAAGGTTACATTGTTGAAGAGAACGGATACGTCCGTCTGACCCCTTCCGGGATCGACTGGAGTAACAAGGTCGCAGCAGATTTTCTGTAGACGGATATTTAACATTTATCTGTATTGTTTTTCTCTCCGAAACTTGTTATAAATTAGCTATCTGACCATTTTGCTGAGGAGGACCGAGCATGGAAAACTTTACATTCTACAGCCCCACTTATTTTGTCTTTGGCAAGAACGAAGAGAACAACGCAGGACACTACGTAAAGCGTTTCGGCGGGAGTAAGGTGCTCATCCATTACGGCGGCGGTTCAGCCGTAAGATCGGGACTCATCGGCAGGGTTGAGGAATCACTTAAGAAGGTAGGGATCTCTTTTATTGAGCTCCCCGGCGTTAAGCCCAACCCGAGATCAGGACTCGTTTATGAGGGTATCGATCTGTGCCGCAGGGAAGGCGTTGACATGATCCTCGCAGTAGGCGGCGGATCTTCCATCGATTCGGCCAAGGCAATAGCGGCAGGCGTTCCGTATGACGGCGATTTTTGGGATTTCTATTCAGGCAAGCCCATCGAGAAGGCACTCCCCGTAGGAACAGTCCTTACGATCGCTGCAGCAGGAAGCGAGGGTTCCGGTGATTCGGTCATCACGAAGGAAGAGGGAATGCTCAAGCGCGGTGCAGGAAGCGAAGCCATAAGGCCCATGTTCTCCATCCTTAACCCCGAACTGACGCAGACACTGCCTGCTTACCAGACGGCGTGCGGCATTACTGACATCATGGCGCATCTGTTTGAGAGATATTTTACAAACACTAAGGAAGTCGAGACGACTGACAGGATGATCGAAGGTCTCCTTCTTGCTATGATCCATGAGGGACCTGTAGCCGTTAAGGAACCTGATAATTACGGTGCAAGGGCGAACATAATGTGGGCCGGCATGATGGCTCATAACAATTCATGCGGCGTCGGAAGACAGCAGGACTGGGCTTCCCATGAGATCGAACATGAACTGTCCGCCAAGTATGATTGTGCTCACGGTGCAGGTCTTGCAGTGGTATTCCCCGCATGGATGAAGTACAACATGAAGCATGATGTCATGAGATTTGCTCAGATTGCAACAAGGGTATGGGGATGCAAGATGGATTTTGCCGATCCTGAGAGAACGGCGCTTGAAGGTATCGAGGCGTTCAGGAACTTCCTTAAGGGGATCGGAATGCCGCTTACTTTCGCTGAGCTTGGCGCGAAAGAAGAAGACATCCCTTATATGGCAGGCCTTGCAACGGACGGCGGCAAGCGCACTGTAGGCGGTTTTGTCAGTTTACACAAAGAAGATGTTGAAGCAATATACAGACTTTGTCTTTGATTTTTGCTCTCCGTAATATATTATTGTGACGTAAAGAAGAGGGAGAACTTCGGAGTTAGTTATATATGAGCGTTTTTGATGTATTGTCTTTGCTGGGCGGACTTGCCATGTTCCTTTATGGCATGCGCCTGATGGGTGATTCTCTTAAGGAGAATTCATCGGGTACCATGAAGAGCATCATGGAGAAGGTCACGAACAACCCAGTTAAGGCATTCATCCTAGGCCTTCTTGTTACTGCGCTGATCCAGTCTTCAACGGCTACCATCGTTATCACGTCAGGTCTTGTTGCGGCAGGCATCCTGACGCTCAGGCAGTCCCTTGGAATAATCGTCGGCGCTAACGTAGGTACCACGGTCACGGGTCAGATCATAAGGCTCCTCGACCTCGATGCCAATGAAGGCGGAGCAGAGTGGCTTAAGCTCCTGCAGCCTTCTACGCTTGCCCCGATCGCACTTGTCCTCGGCATCGCGCTCATCATGTTCGGTTCGTTCAAGAAGGCGAGGACGATCGGTAACATCGCCATCGGATTCGGTATCCTGTTCTCAGGACTTCTCAATATGTCTGCGGCCGTATCAGCGATCAAGGAGTCGGAATTCATCGATCACCTGTTCTCGAGTCTCGGCACAAATCCCATATTTGGTTATCTGACCGGTGCGGGCATCGCTTTCGTGCTCCAGAGTTCTTCTGCCACGATCGGTATCCTTCAGGCATTCTCCTCAACGGGACTTCTTACCTGGAAGAGCATATATGCGCTGATCGTCGGTGTATATCTCGGTGACTGTGTCACAACGGCCATCGTATGTTCTATCGGCGCCAAGACGGAAGCCAAGAGAGTCGGTATCGTCAACATCCTGTTCAACCTCGGCAAGTCAATTCTCGTACTGGTCTCAGTCCTCCTGATACACCAGTTCGGCTGGATCGACAACCTGTGGGACAGGACCGTCAATTCCGGTATCATCGCCAATACGAACACGATATTCAATCTCGTGAGCGCCGTCCTTCTCCTTCCTCTCATGGGTATCTTTGAGAAGCTCAGCAAGAAGATCGTCAAGGATGAATCACAGAACCGCGGCAAATACGCTGACAGGATCGACGCCCTTAACCCCGTATTCTTCAGTGCTCCGGCACTTGCCCTGAAGAGCTGCTACGATGTATTGATGACGATGTTCACTGTTGCCAGGAAGAACATCGATACTGCCTATGAGCAGTTTGAGAAATATGATGATGAGGCTATGCCCGAACTCCTCGATGAGGAGGACGAGATCGATAACATGACCGATAAGGTCAGCAGATACATGGTCGAGCTCATGCCTCACCTCCAGAGCCAGGATCACGTTACGATCCTTAACCAGTACTACAAGGTAACAGGTGAGTTCGAGAGACTTGGCGACCACGCCGTTAACATCATGGAACTTGCTTCGAACTTGCACGATACGAAAACGGTGTTCTCTGAAGTCGCACGCAAAGAGATGGAAGTGCTCTACGAGCTCCTTGATACGATCCTGTCTCAGACGGAGCAGGCTTTCGCGAGGAGAGATGAGGAGGCGACCGAGCAGATAGAGCCGCTTGTCAGAGTCGCGGGCGAGTTCATTGCACAGATGAAGAAGAATCACTTCACGAGAATGAGTACTGGTGAGTGTAATATCATGGCTGACGTTGTGTTCACGAACCTGCTCCAGGAGTGCAAGAGGATCACGGACTCATGTTCCAATATCGGCGTGGCGATCATGGTAAGGATCAGGCCGGAACTTGCAGAGCACGAGCATATGTATTTTGAGAGCCTGCAGAAGGGTATAAACAAGAATTACAACAAGGCGTTCGACAAGGCGCATAAGTATTATTTTGGCAAGCTGGAGTCGGGTAGGAAGTAAGCCTGAGACTTTGTGGCTGCGGGGATTCGGTTAGTATTAGTAGTTGTATGATCGTTCAGACTAACGTTCAGACTGGAGTTGGTTAGTCTGAGTACTTGTCTGAATGACGATCCTTTACCGGTACACTTATTGTGACTGGCAACGCCATATGCCACCAGGGGACACCTTTGATCCCGGTCGCTGGATCAGCTCAATCTATAAATCACTCTATGTATTTGCATTACATGGAACAATTTATAGAATGAACCTTAAGAAGACCATCATAACAAAAAGCTGCCTCTTCATGAAGCAGCTTTAATTATCACATTGATCTTCGCGAGTATTACTTCGAAGGGATGTAGCCGGCGATCGCCTGTGCAAGACCTGCGATAGGCATTGTCTGGATCCAGATACGGCCGGGGCCTGTTACCTTAGTGTTGAAGAGCCCTTCGCCGCCGAAGAGTACGTTCTTGGCGCCCTTGATCATCTCGACATCCATTGTGACAGTGGAATCCATCATGGCGAGGTAACCTGTATCGATATACATGACCTGGCCGGGCGCAAGATCGTACTGAACATAGTCACCGTCGATCTCTACGAAGGCGGTTCCTGAACCGGTGAGCTTCTGCATGATGAAGCCTTCGCCGCCGAAGACGGAAGCGCCAATCTTCTTCTTGTAAGCGATGGACAGTTCAACGCCGGAAGTTGATGCCAGGAAGCCTGACTTCTGAACGATGAAAGATGAACCGGGAGTGATCTCCAACGGGATGATCTTGCCCGCGAAGCTTGAACCGAAAGCTATCTCGCAGCCATTAGTTGTAGCCGTGTAGACATTCTGGAACATCGCCTCGCCTGCGAACATCCTGCCGATCGCCTTGCCGACACCGCCGCCGACTGTCTTCATGTCAAGTCCGGGTGTCATCCATGTCATTGAACCGCGCTCTGTTATCATTGCCTCACCGTTGTCGAGCTTGCAGATTACAACGGGAAATGGTGTGCCCTTGATCTCGTATTGCATAAGAACCTCCTTGAGGATATTTTGAGATACTTAAATAATAGCACAACCTCTGTGTTAAAATGTAAACATGGTACGAATATTTGTTAAGAACAGATTAGAACCCGATACTTCATTTGTCCCTCCCGAAGAAGAGTGCCACTACCTTCTTCAGGTGCTCAGGATGCGCTCCGGAGAGGAGCTTGACGTGGTCGACGTTGATGGCGCGGTCTATAACTGCGTGATCGGTACGGCAGATAAGAAGACGGTATCAGTTGATGTTCTCAAGATGCAGAAGGGTTCACACGAGATGAAGACGAAGATCACCCTGTATCAGTCTGTGTCCAAGGGTGAGAGGATGGATCTGACCATCCAGAAATCAGTCGAGCTCGGAGTCAATAAGATCGTTCCCGTTATTTCGGACAGATGTGTTGTGAAGCTCGACGGCAAGAGCAGCAAATCCGACCGCTGGCAGAAGATCGCACTCGAGGCGGCAAGGCAGTCGGGAAGGGATATCGTACCGGTGGTGACTGAGCCCTTAACTTTCGCGAAGGCTGTGTCATCCTGCAGTGAGAATCTGAAGGTAATACCGTGGGAAGAGGCAAGGGGCGTAACGCTCAAGAATGTGATCTCTTCGCGGCCTGCCAAGAGCATAGCTGTCTTTATCGGACCTGAGGGAGGTTTTACTCCCGCTGAAGCGGATCTTGCCAGGAGCAATGACATAACGCCCGTGACGCTTGGTGAGAGGATACTGAGGACGGAGACGGCAGGGCCTGCCGTTATCGCCATGATCAGTTATGAACTGGAATTGTGATGAGAGATATCAAGGCTTTTGTTTTCGATATGGACGGAGTCATCTTTGATTCCGAGAGGGCAGTTATCGAGTGCTGGAAGAAGGTCGCGCCCGGGTACGGGATAGATGACATAGAGGTTCACTGCCACGCGGCCTGCGGACTGACGGCGGCTGAGACGAGGAAGCTGTTTACCGCCAGGTATGGAGAGGATCTGCCTTACGATGAGATGATCGCCAAAAGGCGTATTCTGATAAGGCAGATGTTCGATGAGGGAAAGGTTGCGGTAAAGCCAGGAGTGAGGGAACTGCTGGGATACCTTAAGGATAACGGATACAAGGTGGCATTAGCTTCATCAACATCGCGGGAATGGGTCATGAGGGAACTGGATCAGGCGGGGCTTACCGGGTTCTTCGATGAGATAGTCTGCGGGGACATGGTAACAAGAAGTAAGCCGGCTCCTGACATCTTTCTGGAAGCATGCAGCAGACTTCATACTGATCCGTCAGAAGCGGCGGCGGTCGAGGATTCGTATAACGGAGTGAGATCGGCCACATCGGCAGGACTATATACGATAATGGTCCCGGATCTGCTGCCGCCGGACGAAGAGATGCGGGATAAGGCTGACCTGATACTGGATTCGCTCGTTCTGGTCCTTGAGAAGATCAGGCAGCACTGACGCCTGATACAAAATAATCATTCACATAATCACCCTTTTGCCTTATAATACTTATTTAGCATATTAATAATAAGGAGTGTACTGCATGAGATACGCAGCACAGAAGGGCACAAGAGACATATTGCCCGCAGAGATATATAAGTGGCACAAGGCGGAGAGAGTATTTGCCGGTGTATGTCACGACTTCGGTTACGAAGAGATAAGGATCCCTACATTTGAGCAGACAGACCTGTTCCAGCGCGGCGTCGGCGATACGACTGATGTGGTCACGAAGGAGATGTACACCTTCAATGACAAGGGCGGAAGGAGCATCACATTAAGACCTGAGGGTACGGCAGGCGTCGTAAGGAGCTACATCGAGAATGGCATGGCTTCGCTTCCTTCACCCGTCAGGATGTTCTATAACATCACTGCATTCAGGTATGAGAAGATGCAGAAGGGAAGGATGCGTGAGTTCCACCAGTTCGGACTTGAGGCTTTCGGAAGCGCAGGCCCTGCGATCGATGCTGAGATAATCAGTGTTGTGGATGTCTTCTTAAGGAAGATGGGTCTTAAGAATATCGCACTTCATATCAATTCCATCGGGTGTCCTTTGTGCAGGAACAAGTATAATGAGATGCTCAAGGACTACTTCAGGCCTCATGTCGATACGATGTGTGAGGACTGCAGGTCAAGGTTTGAGAAGAATCCTTTGAGGATGATCGACTGTAAGATCGATGGTGAGAAGGATGTGGTGAAGAATGCTCCGAGGCTCATCGATCACCTCTGTGATGAGTGCAGGGAGCATTTCGAAGGGCTCAAGGGAAGGCTCGATGCAGTGGGTATCAGGTACGATATAGATCCCAACATCGTAAGGGGACTTGATTACTATACGAGAACGGTATTTGAGTTCATATCCGAGAATGTCGGCACGCAGGGAACTATCTGCGGCGGCGGAAGATATGACGGCCTTGTCGAGAACTGCGGCGGCGCGCCCACGCCCGGCATCGGTTTCGCGATGGGTGTGGAGAGGTTCCTGCTCGAGGCGGAAGCACAGGGCATCAGCTTTGAAGAGAATGACAGCGTTAAGATCTATCTGGCAGGCATGAGCGAAGCTGCGAATGAGAAGATCGCGAAGATATGCTACGACCTGAGACTTAACGGCATAGGCTGTGAGACTGATCTCATGAACAGGTCATTCAAGGCGCAGATGAAGTATGCAGGCAAGTCCGGCATTCCTTATCTTGCGGTTATTGGTGATGACGAACTGGCTTCAGGCAAGGTCAACATCAAGAAGATGGAAGATGGAACGGCAGAGCCCGTTGATATTGATAAGATCGCTGATTATCTGACAGCAAAATAAGAACATTGGAGGAATAAATAATGCAGTCGCGTACACATACATGTGGAGAATTGAGGATAGGAGATGCCGGCAAAAAGGTAAAGCTGTCGGGATGGCTCGAGAATTTCCGTGAGGTCGGATCGGAACTCGGATTTGTCGTTATCCGTGACTTCTACGGTACAACCCAGATCGTTGTTGAGACAGCTGAGATGATGAAGACTTTCAAGGCGATCACAAAGGAATCCACGATCTCCGTTGAAGGAACGGTAAGAGAGAGGAGCGCCAAGAACGATAAGCAGGCAACAGGCGATATCGAAGTCGTTCCGGAGAAGGTTACGGTGCTCGGAAGGTGCCGTTATAACGAGCTTCCTTTCGAGGTTAACCACAGCCGTGAGGCAGACGAGACTGCAAGGCTTAAATACAGATATCTCGATATCCGTAATCCTGAGGTCAAGAAGAATCTCATCCTGAGGAGCAACGTTATCGCAGCTCTCCGTGCTTCGATGATCGAGCACAACTTCATGGAGATCACAACGCCTATTCTTACGGTATCTTCCCCTGAGGGTGCAAGGGACTATCTTGTGCCTGCTCGAAAGCATCCCGGCAAGTTCTACGCGCTTCCCCAGGCACCGCAGCAGTTCAAACAGCTCCTGATGGTATCAGGCATCGACAGATATTTCCAGATCGCTCCCTGCTTCAGGGATGAGGACGCCAGAGGCGACAGGTGTCCCGGTGAGTTCTACCAGCTCGACATGGAGATGGCATTTGCAAGCCAGGAGGATGTCTTCGAGATCATAGAAGACGTACTGCCTCCCGTATTTGCAAAGTATGGCAAGTACAACAGGGCGTCAGGATCACCTTTTATGCGCATTCCTTATCTGGAGGCCATGGAGAAGTATGGCACGGATAAGCCGGATCTTCGTATCGACCTTACGGTTACGGATGCTACGGATCTTCTCAGGACTGAGGAGTTTGCTCCTTTTGCCCAGGGCGAGATCAAGGCTGTGGTCATCTCAGATTTCCATGAGAGCCGTAAGTTCATCGACAAGACACTTGCTGACTGCGAGATCCAGTCAGGCAGCAAGGGTTACTGGTTCAGAGTTGACGAGAACGGGGAGATCGTAGGCGGTATCTCCAAGTTTGTGGCACCCAGGAAGGATGAAGTCATATCTGCACTCGGCCTTAAGCCTGATACACTTGTTGTGCTGTCAGCAGGCACAAAGGGTCAGGCACAGAAGATGGCCGGCGTCATGGTCAAGACATTCGGCGCTGCAGTTCCCGGCCACATGGACAAGGAACAGTATGCATTCTGCTGGATCGTTGATTTCCCGATGTATGAGATCGGTGAGGAGTCAGGCGAGCTGGAGTTCTGCCATAATCCTTTCTCAATGCCTTCCGGCGGACTTGATGTCCTTCTTAAGGCAGAGAGCGGCGAGATAGATCCCCTGTCGATCATGGCTGATCAGTACGACCTGGTCGTTAACGGCATCGAGCTCTCTTCGGGTGCAGTCCGTAACCACGATCCTGAGATCATGATCAAGGCTTTCGAGCTGGTAAGGCTCGGTGAGGAAGACGTTAAGAAGAAGTTCCCTGCAATGTACAATGCATTCTGCTATGGCGCACCGCCGCATGCAGGCATCGCTCCCGGCGTGGACCGCATGGTCATGCTCCTCTCCGGTGAAGAGACGATCCGTGAGGTAATCCCGTTCCCCATGAACAAGAATGCCCAGGACATCATGATGGATGCGCCCGGATATGTAACGGACAAGCAGCTTGAAGAACTCGGAATAAGAATAGTAGCGGAAGAAGGGAATACAGAAGGATAAAAAGGTATGAGTGACAACAATTTTGATGAGTTTAACAATGTTACAAACGACGTAAACATTGAGGAATTGCCCTATAGCGAAGAAGCAGCGGATCTTGCCGCAAGAGAAGCAAGTGAGTCTGCCAGGCTGATCGCTGACATGGAGGAAGAGACCGGAGATCTGCGCGAATCCGAGTTTGAGGAGAGACGTAAGAAGCATAAGAAGGTCGTCAAGAAGAAGACAGTCGCCGAGGAGATCCTCGACTGGCTGAAGACCATCTGCATCGGCATCATCGCAGGTGTCCTCCTCGTTCTCTTTGTCATACAGAGGGACGATGTCAAGGGCAGATCCATGATGAACACCCTGCAGTCAGGCGACGTAGTCTTTACGCAGAAGATCTCCACTTACTTCAAGTGGTACTCCAGAGGCGATATCGTTGTCCTCGACGGTGAGGGAATGAAGGGCTACGACCACGACGAATACCTGATCAAGAGGATCATCGGTCTTCCCGGCGATTCCGTGAAGATCCAGGGCGGTAATGTATACGTTAAGGAGAAGGGTTCATCCGAATACTTCATGCTCGAGGAGAATTACCTCGATCCCGGCACGAAGACGACGATCAGAGGCATGGATCCTGAAGAGACTTTCGAGATCACACTCGGTGACGATGAGTATTACTGCATGGGCGATAACCGCCCCGAGAGTAAGGACAGCAGGGCGCTAGGCCCCTTCACATCTAAGAGGATCAAGGGTGTGGCTGTGATCAGGCTGTATCCTTTCAACGCGATCAAATTACTGTAAGCCGGACAAAGGAACAAATGGAAAGACAAGAACTGATTAGAAACTTCTGCATTATCGCACATATAGACCACGGTAAATCTACTCTTGCCGACCGTCTGATCGAACATACGGGAGTGCTCGAGAAACGCGAAATGACGTCTCAGGTCCTTGATAACATGGATATCGAGCGTGAGCGCGGAATAACCATCAAGTCGCAGGCCGTAAGGATGCACTACAAGGCATCTGACGGCAATACATATACCATGAACCTTATCGATACTCCCGGTCACGTTGACTTCAACTACGAGGTATCAAGGTCTCTGGCAGCCTGTGACGGCGCGATCCTGGTAGTCGATGCCGCTCAGGGCGTTGAGGCCCAGACACTTGCCAATGTCTATCTGGCAGTCGATGCCGATCTTGAAGTATTGCCAGTCATCAATAAGATAGACCTGCCTTCGGCACGTCCTGAGGAAGTCCGCCAGGAGATCGAGGACGATATCGGCATCGATGCATCATATGCTCCCTGCATATCAGCTAAGAACGACATAAACATCGATGAAGTTCTCGAAGCCGTAGTCAAATACCTGCCCGCTCCTTCTGGAGATACTAATAAGCCGTTAAGAGCGCTCGTATTCGATTCGAAGTACGATCCCTACAAGGGTGTCATCGTATCCTGCAGAGTCGCAGAAGGCAAAGTAAAGATGGGCGATAAGATCCAGATGATGCATACAGGCGCGGAGTTCACGATCACGGAACTTGGTGCATTCTTCCCGGGCGGTTATACTCCTCTCGATGAGCTGCTGGCCGGCGAAGTCGGTTATATCTGCGCATCGATCAAGAATGTCAGGGATACTGCACCTGGTGATACTATCACTCTGGCTGATGAACCTGCAACGGAGCCCCTTATCGGTTACAAGGGTATCCAGCAGATGGTATTCTGCGGATTATATCCCGTTGACGGCGCGAGATATGGCGACCTCAGGGATGCCCTGGAGAAGCTGAGGCTTAATGACGCAGCGCTTTCTTTCGAGGCGGAAACATCTGCTGCCCTGGGATTTGGTTTCAGGTGCGGATTTCTGGGACTCCTTCATTATGAAGTCATTCAGGAAAGACTGGAGAGGGAATTCAATCTCGATCTGATATCGACTGCTCCTTCCGTTGTCTATAAGGTATATAAGACTGACGGAACATGCATCGAATGCGACAACCCGACCAATATGCCTGATGTGTCAGAGATCGATTATATGGAAGAACCCATGGTCAAGGCGACGATCATGCTTCCCAAAGATTATGTCGGCAATATCATGGAGCTGTGCCAGGACCGCCGCGGAGAGTATGTGGACATGAAATACCTCGATGAGAAGCGTGTAATGCTCCACTACAGGATGCCATTAAACGAGATCATATACGATTTCTACGATGCCCTGAAGTCACGTACCAAAGGATATGCATCGCTTGACTACGAACCCGCAGGTTATGACAGGAGCAAGCTCGTCAAGCTCGACATCCTGCTGAACGGCGATGTAGTCGATGCTCTGTCATTCATCGTTCACACCGATAAGGCATATGCCCGCGGAAGAAGGATGTGTGAGAAGCTCAAGGAGAATATCCCGAGACAGCAGTTCGAGGTTCCAGTACAGGCTGCGATCGGCGGCAAGATCATTGCGCGCGAGACAATAAGAGCATACCGCAAGGACGTTACTGCCAAGTGTTACGGCGGTGATATCTCGCGTAAGAAGAAGCTGCTCGAGAAACAGAAAGAAGGTAAGAAGAGGATGCGTCAGGTAGGTTCCGTTCAGGTACCTCAGGAGGCATTCATGAGTGTCCTTAAGCTTGATGAGGATTGATAACTGGTGGATATTTTATTTAATTTAGGATTGTTGATAATCTGTTTTATTGTATTGATAAAGGGTGCTGATTTCATGGTCGACGCGGCGTCGTATATTGCTGCTTTTCTGGGCGTTCCGTCGCTTATAATCGGTCTTACCATAGTGGCATTCGGAACATCGTGCCCCGAGGCGGGCGTGTCGATAGTATCATCGATGGCTGGTAATAATTCCCTGTCTATATCGAATGTCGTCGGATCT
>Ga0247608_10006478_pt1 | contig 12288 bp, 8 predicted proteins | sample 176DNAGHGlowgp2_FD_193490 | JGI IMG/M metagenome (GOLD analysis project Ga0247608, IMG submission 193490) | Sheep rumen microbial communities from Palmerston North, Manawatu-Wanganui, New Zealand - 1766 DNA GHGlow gp2 | ecosystem: Host-associated > Mammals > Digestive system > Stomach > Rumen ... | reverse complement strand
CGTACTTGGCTATCTGGTCTTCTATCAGCACGTCGGCACGATAGCGTTTCTTCGAGTCGCGGTTGTCTATCAGGGGGTCGTTGAAGGCATCAACGTGACCGCTGGCCTTCCATATCGTCGGGTGCATGAAGATGGCCGAGTCAATACCCACGATGTTCTCGTGCAGCAGCACCATTGACTTCCACCAGTATTCCTTGATGTTGTTTTTCAGCTCGACGCCGTTCTGACCGTAGTCGTACACGGCGCCCAGTCCGTCGTAGATCTCACTTGAGGGAAACACGAAGCCATACTCCTTGCAGTGGCTCACAATCTTTTTAAAAACGTCTTCTTGTGCCATAAATCTTATTAAATTTGCAAATTTGGCTGCAAAATTACAAAGAATTATTCGGTTTCTGCCTTATTTCCCCCAAAAAACTATCTATTTGAAGTATTTTAACCTTTTCACCGACAGTATAAACACTTTCCACGGTGAAAGGTCTGCGTTAAATAAAGAAAAATCCAGCTGAAAAGTTTGGCAGGCTCTCAGATTTTGCATACCTTTGCACCTTATTATGGACGAAACAATGAACATAGCGGAACAGGAAGTAGCAGTAGCCCAGGAACCTGAGCGGCTGGTGCTGCGCACAGAGGGACTGGTCAAAATCTACGGAAAGCGCACGGTGGTCAACGATGTGAGCTTTGACGTGAAGCAGGGCGAGATTGTCGGACTGCTGGGACCTAACGGTGCCGGTAAGACTACGTCGTTCTACATGACGACGGGACTCATCGTTCCTAACGGCGGACACATCTACTTAGGCGACGAGGAGGTGACGAGCTACCCGGTGTACAAGCGTGCCAGGGCCGGCATCGGCTATCTGGCGCAAGAAGCCTCGGTGTTCCGCAAGATGACGGTGGAAGACAACATCCTGAGCGTACTGGAGATGACGGGCAAGCCCCGCGACTACCAGATGGAGAAGTTAGAGAGCCTCATCAAGGAGTTTCGTCTGCAGAAGGTGCGCAAGAACACGGGCGACCGCCTCTCGGGTGGTGAGCGCCGCCGTACGGAGATTGCCCGCTGTCTGGCCATCGAACCGAAGTTCATCATGCTCGACGAGCCCTTTGCCGGCGTTGACCCCATCGCCGTGGAGGACATCCAGCAGATTGTCTGGCAACTGAAATACCGCAACATCGGCATCCTCATCACCGACCATAACGTGCACGAAACGCTGAACATTACGGACCGCGCCTACCTGCTCTTTGAGGGTCGCATCCTGTTCAAGGGTACTCCTGACGAACTGGCCGTCAACCCCATCGTCAAGGAGAAATACCTCGGTTCGAACTTCGTACTGCAAAAGAAGGATTTCCAAAAAATGGCCGAAGAAAAACGGCGTAAGGAGATGGAAGAAGATGTATCGTTGTCGTAGAGGCAACTGACAGATTATATTTTCAAAACACAAATTAAATAGCGCATGAGAAGATTTTTTACTTTCTTATTTTTCGTAGTGACAGTTCTTGCTGCCCGTGCAACTGATTACAATGTCCCCATCACGGTCATCGTCAACGGTGAGAGTTCTGAGCAGACTGGCGTCATCACTATTGTAGAAAATGACGGTATGTATGACCTCACGATGAAAAATTTCATTCTGCAGAATGGTGACACCCAGATAGGTGTGGGCAATGTGGAACTGAAAAATATCAAGCCATATCAGGACGGCGATGCCACCCTGCTGCTCGCCAACAAAACCGTTACCATCACCCGTGGCGACGACCCCAATGTGGGATTCTGGATGGCTGATATTCTGCCTCCCGTCCCTGTGGAATTACGGGGAAAGATAGAAGGCGACCACCTGCGTTGCTTTATTGACATAGACATGATGGAGTCCCTGCAACAGGTCATCCAGGTTGCTATCGGCAGCGGCTATCAGCTGCCCAACCAGAGTTTTGAAGCATGGCACACATCATCCGAAAACTACGTAGAACCTAACGGCTGGCATTCGTTCGAGAGTGCCACAGGTGGCTTCGCAGGTTTGGCCGGTCACCATCTCAAAAAGTCAAGCGATGCCCACTCCGGCGACACCAGCGCACGTATCTATGCGACATCCCTCTATGGCATTATAGCCAATGGGACTATGACGACAGGCCGCTTGAACGCCGGTTCGATGTCAGCAACCAGCACTGACAACAATGCTTATCTTGATACGAGCAAGAAGGATGTTGACGGCAATGGCGCCCCCTTTTACATCCCCCAGTATTCACGCCCCGACTCTGTGGCCGTTTGGGTGAAGTTCAAGCAGGGCAAGGCCACAGCTGACCATCCTTACGCAACGATCAGCGCCGCTATCACCGACGGCACCTACTATCAGGACCCTGAAAACAAAACCTATACCAACGTCGTGGCAAAAGCCAAGAACAACAAGATTGCCACTACCGGCGACAAGTGGGTTCGCATCTCGGCGCCTTTTGTCTACACCAAAAATACTGTAGAGCCTCAGGCTATACTGATCACCATCTCTACCAATGCCGATGCCGGCGAGGGCAGTGCCAACGATGAAGTACTGATTGACGACATAGAATTGGTGTACAATGCCAAGGCGACCAGTCTGAAGATCAAAGGTCAGGACGTGGCAGGCTTCAGCCCGGACAAGAACGAGTATGAGATGGAGCTGAACGGTGTCATCACGGCTGATGACATTGAACTGACAGTTGACGGAAAGGCCACCAACAAAGTCAAGACCGTTGAGGTGGAGTATGACAATGATAACCAGCCGACAGGATACTATTTATGTACCGCTACCGCTATTGGTGCTGATATGTCTGCCATGTCAACCTACGTTGTCAAGGTCAAGAGCAATGCCACTGCCATCAGCAACCTGCCGGCAGCTGCAAACCGTCCGACGGCCTTCTTCACGCTCGACGGTCGTCAGGTCAAGACGCTCAATCCAGGCAATATCTACATCATCCGACAGGCCGACGGCAGTTTTGTAAAGATACGAAACAATTGAAAATTGAAAATTGAAAATTGAAAATTATACAGGGCAGCAGCAAATTTTTCACTTTTCACTCTTCACTTTTCACTTTTTTTCGTACCTTTGCACGCTCAAAACGTATATATATTATTAAATAAGGTATAATTAAAAGATGAATATCACATTTGAAGCTCCAGACAAGATCAATGGTTTGATGACCATCACATTGGAGAAAGAGGACTACCAGCCTGAGGTAGACAAGACCCTGAAAGATTATCGTAAGCGTGCCAACGTCCCTGGTTTCCGCCCGGGTCAGGTTCCCATGGGAATCATCAAGCGCCAGTATGGCCCCGCCGTCAAGGTGGACGTGGTGAACAAAATGCTGGGTGAGAAGCTCAACAGCTATATCATTGACAACAAAATCAAAATGCTCGGACAGCCCATGCCCAGCGAGCAGCAGGAGACGCTCGACTTCGACAACGAAGACGCTCCCCTGACCTTCAAGTTCGACATCGCCGTAGCGCCGGAGTTCAACGCCGAGTTGACTGGCAAGGACAAGATCGACTACTATAACATCACTGTTGACGACAAGCTCATCGACCAGCAGGTGGAGATGTACCAGAGCCGCTCGGGCCGCTATGAGAAGGTGGAGCAGTATGACGGCGAACAGCGCGACATGCTGAAGGGCGACCTGCGAGAGCTGGATGCCGACGGCAACGTGAAGGAAGGTGGCATCGAGGTGGCTGACTCCGTGCTGATGCCTCAGTATATGAAGGCGGAAGACCAGAAGAAGCTCTTCGACAATGCCAAGCTGGGCGACATCATCACATGGAATCCCCGCAAGGCCTATCCTGAGAGCGACGTAGAGGTATCGAGCCTGCTGAAGATTGAGAAAGACCAGGTAGCTGAGCACACTGGAGACTTCACTTACCAGATTACCGAAATCAGCCGTTTCATCAAGGCTGAGGTCAACCAGAAGCTGTTCGACCAGACCTTCGGCGAGGGTACCGTCAAGGACGAGAAGGAGTTCCGTCAGAAGATCAGCGACATGATTGCCCAGCAGTTCAAGGCTGACTCCGACTACAAGTTCCTGCTCGACGTCCGCGCCCACATGGAGAAGAAGGTTGGCAAGCTGGAGTTTCCCGAGGCCATCCTGAAGCGCGTCATGCTGCAGAACAACAAGGACCGCGGCGAGAAGTTTGTTGAGGAGAACTTCGAGGGCAGCATCAAGGAACTGGGCTGGCACCTCATCAAGGAACAGCTCGTTGCTGCCAACGGCATCAAGATTGAGAACGACGACCTGAAGAACGTCGCCAAGGAAGCCGCCCGCGCACAGTTTGCCCAGTACGGCATGTCGAATGTTCCCGATGAGTATCTGGAGAACTACGCTACAGAGATGCTGAAAAAGCAGGAGAACGTCGACGGACTCGTTGACCGTGCCGTAGACCTGAAGCTGACCGCAGCCCTCAAGAACGTGGTAAAACTGAACGAGAAAGACATCACCATGGAGGACTTCCAGAAGCTGTTACAGGAAAAGTAAACACCTCTTTATATTTCTTTAACCAAAAAAAAGAGTCGGAATGCATGGCGTTCCGACTTTTTTTCGTAATTTTGTATCTAGGTTTTACACAGAAGAGCCGAAAACACAGCTCTATTGTTCTAAAAGAAGAAAGAAAAATATGAATAACGACTTTAGGAAATATGCTACCAAGCATCTTGGAATAAACGGCCTCGTGCTCGACGAAGTGATGAGCGCACAGGCTCAGTATCTGAACCCCTACATCCTGGAGGAGCGTCAGCTGAACGTCACCCAGATGGATGTCTTCAGCCGTCTGATGATGGATCGCATCATCTTCCTCGGCACCCAGATTGACGACTATACCGCCAACACGCTGCAAGCCCAGCTGCTCTATCTGGACTCCGTGGACTCGGGCAAGGACATCAGCATCTACCTCAACTCCCCCGGCGGCAGTGTCACGGCAGGTCTCGGCATCTACGACACCATGCAGTTCATCTCCAGCGACGTTGCCACCATCTGTACAGGCATGGCAGCCTCGATGGCCGCCGTCCTCTTAGTGGCAGGCAAGGAGGGCAAGCGCTCGGCACTGCCCCACAGCCGCGTGATGATTCACCAGCCTCTGGGCGGCGTGCAAGGCCAGGCTTCAGACATCGAGATTGAGGCCAAGGAAATCATGAAATTCAAGAAAGAACTCTATACCATTATCTCTGAGCACTCACACACCCCCTACGACAAAGTATGGAATGACTCTGACCGCAACTACTGGATGACGGCAGAAGAGGCCAAGGAATATGGTATGATAGACCAGGTACTGGTAAGGAAATAAGAAGAAAAGGAAAAGAGACAGTGAGAAAATCATGTAATTTCTGTGGACGAAGCGAACGGGAGGTCAAACTTCTGATTACGGGTGTCAATGGCTGCATCTGTGAAGACTGCGCCATTCAGGCCTATCAGGTGGCCACGGCCAACGGCTACGGTCCTGATGCCAAGAAACAGGCATCAGACTTCAGATTCAAGCGTATTCCGAAACCCAAGGAAATCAAGGAGCACCTCGACCAGTACGTCATCGGTCAGGACGAAGCCAAGCGCTACCTGTCCGTTGCCGTCTACAACCACTATAAGCGCCTGCAGCAGCCCGAAACCGACAACGGCGTGGAAATCGAGAAGTCGAACATCATCATGGTGGGTTCGACGGGAACGGGTAAGACCCTCCTGGCACGCACCATCGCGAAGATGCTGGAGGTACCTTTCACCATTGTCGATGCCACGGTGCTCACGGAAGCAGGCTATGTCGGTGAGGACGTTGAGAGCATTCTGTCACGCCTGCTACAGGTAGCCGACTACAACGTCGAGGCAGCCCAGCGCGGCATTGTCTTCATCGACGAGATAGACAAGATAGCCCGCAAGTCGGACAATCCGTCCATCACAAGGGATGTCAGTGGCGAAGGCGTTCAGCAGGGACTGCTGAAACTGCTGGAAGGCACCATCGTCAATGTGCCGCCGCAGGGTGGCCGCAAGCACCCTGACCAGGAGTACATCCACGTCGACACACGGAACATCCTGTTTATCTGCGGCGGTGCCTTCGACGGCATTGAGCGCAAGATAGCCCAGCGTATGAACACCCATGTGGTGGGATACAACTCCGTACAGAACGTGCGCAAGATTGACAAGGGCGACCTGATGAAATACATCCTGCCGCAAGACCTGAAGTCCTTCGGTCTGATTCCGGAGATTATCGGCCGCCTGCCCGTGTTGACGTACCTGAACCCGCTGGACCGCGATGCACTGACAAAAATCCTGACAGAACCCAAGAACTCTATCATCAAGCAGTATGAAAAGCTGTTCGAGATGGACGGCATCAAACTGACGTTCACACCGGAGGCGCTAACCCTCATCGTCGACAAGGCGATGGAATACAAACTTGGGGCTCGCGGCCTGCGCTCTATCGTGGAAAGCATCATGATGGATGCCATGTTTGAAATACCTTCTAAACGAACAAAATCCTTTGAGGTGACGGCAGACTACGTCCAGGAGCAAATAGCCAAGTCGCACCTGCAATAACAACTATAAGAAGTCTATGGCAAAAAAGAAAGAAAATCTTACAGAAGCACTCAAGAAGTTTTTCGGCTTTGACAAATTCAAGGGCGATCAGGAAGCCATTATCAAAAACGTGCTTGATGGCAAGGACACCTTTGTGCTGATGCCGACAGGTGGCGGCAAGTCGTTGTGCTACCAACTGCCGTCGCTGCTCATGGAAGGTACGGCCATCGTCATATCGCCGCTGATAGCCCTGATGAAAAACCAGGTCGACGTCATCAGTTCCATGAGCGAGGAGGGCACGGCACACTACCTGAACTCGTCACTTAACAAAGCAGCCATTGACCAGGTCAAGGCCGATATCCTTGCCGGCAAGACCAAACTGCTCTATGTTGCCCCCGAGTCGCTGACGAAGGAAGACAACGTCGAGTTCCTGCGCCAGGCCAAGATATCATTCTATGCCATTGACGAGGCACACTGTATCTCAGAATGGGGTCACGATTTCCGCCCGGAATACCGTCGCATACGCCCCATCATCAACGAGATTGGCAAGGCTCCTATCATCGCCCTGACGGCGACAGCCACCGACAAGGTGCGTACCGACATCAAGAAAAACTTAGGTATCATAGACGCTGACGAGTTCAAGAGCTCGTTCAACCGTCCCAACCTCTATTACGAGGTACGTCCCAAGACCATCGATGTCGACAAGGACATCATCCGCTTCATCAAGCTGCACCCCGGCAAGAGCGGCATCATCTACTGTCTGTCGCGCAAGAAGGTGGAGGAGTTGGCGGAAATACTGAAGGCCAACGATATCAAGGCAGCCCCCTACCATGCCGGTCTTGAGTCGACGTTGCGTTCGCAGACACAGGACGACTTCCTGATGGAGAAGATTGACGTCATCGTGGCTACCATCGCCTTCGGCATGGGCATCGACAAGCCTGACGTACGCTTTGTCATCCATTACGACATCCCCAAGTCGTTAGAGGGTTACTACCAGGAAACGGGACGTGCCGGACGTGACGGCGGCGAAGGCTTGTGCATCACATTCTATGCCCAGAAAGACCTCCAGAAGCTCGATAAGTTCATGGAAGGCAAACCCGTAGCAGAGCAGGACATAGGCCGTCAGTTACTGGCAGAAACGGCAGCCTACGCCGAGACCTCGGTATGCCGTCGTAAAATGCTGCTACACTATTTCGGTGAGGAATACACACAGGACAACTGCCACAACTGTGACAACTGCCTGCACCCGAAGACCAAGATTGAAGCCAAGAAGCTGCTGGTCATCATCCTGAATGCCGTCCATGCCCTCAAAGAGAATTTCCGTACAGAATACGTCATCGACTTTGTAGAGGGAAGAGATACGGAAGAAATCCTGGCCCACAAGCACCAGAACCACGAACTTTTCGGTGCCGGCGAGGACGAAGACCAGAAGCTCTGGAACCCCGTCATCCGACAGGCACTCATTGCCGGTTACCTGAAGAAAGACGTTGAGAACTACGGACTGCTGAAGCTGACATCGGCTGGCAAGAAATTCCTGAAGAACCCTGTCTCGTTCATGATTGTCGAAGACCATGAGTTCAGCGAGGACTACGACTCGCCGGCAGACCATGAAGGCGGCACCAGCGCACTGGATCCGACACTGAGCGCCATGCTGAAAGACCTGCGCAAGAAGGTCAGCAAGAAGCTGGACCGTCCGCCGTATGTCATTTTCCAAGATGTCAGCATAGAGCAGATGGCTACCGACTACCCGGTGACACTGGAAGAGCTCAAGAACATCCAAGGCGTCGGCGAAGGCAAAGTGCGCCAGCCGTATGCCAAGGACTTTGTAGACCTCATCAAGCGCTACTGCGAAGAGAACGAGATTGAGCGCCAGGCCGACATGCGCGTCCGAACAGTGGCCAAGAAGTCGATACTCAAGGTCAAGATCATTCAGGCCATTGACCGCCAGATAGCCCTTGACGATATTGCCACCGCTCAGGGACTGGAGTTCGAGGAGCTGTTGGACGAGGTGGAAGCCATCGTGTACAGCGGCACCAAACTGAACATCGACTATTTCCTGGAAGAGGTCATGGACGAAGACCATGTGGACGACATCTACGATTATTTTGCCGACAGCGACACCGATTCGTTAGAGGAAGCACTCAAAGAACTGGGCGCCGAGTGTTCGGAAGACGAAATCCGTCTGGTCAGAATCAAGTTCATCAGCGAAATGGCGAACTGACGCTTCGCGTTAAATCGTATTAATATTGCGTGCAAATGACTGCTATCTCGAAAAAAAGCAGTAAATTTGCACGCAATAAAATTTAAAGTAGTATTTTTATGTCATCATTTATTGCAGATAAGATTGTGATGGACGGTCTGACCTTCGACGACGTCCTGTTGATTCCCGCTTATTCAGAGGTGCTGCCCAAGACGGTAGAGTTGCGCACGAAGTTCTCCCGGAACATCGAGCTGAACATTCCCTTTGTCACTGCTGCCATGGATACCGTCACTGAAAGTCAGATGGCTATTGCCATTGCCCGTGAAGGTGGTATCGGTGTCATCCACAAGAACATGTCGATAGAGAATCAGGCCCGTGAGGTTGCTATTGTGAAGCGTGCCGAGAACGGCATGATCTACGACCCCGTGACCATTCGTCGCGGTTCGACGGTGAAGGATGCCCTCGACATCATGTCAGAATATCACATCGGTGGTATTCCTGTAGTGGACGAGGAGAACCGTCTGGTAGGTATCGTCACCAACCGCGACTTGCGCTTCGAGCGCCGACTGGACCGCAAGATTGACGATGTGATGTCAAAGGACAATCTCGTGACAACGCATCAGCAGACTGACCTGACGGCTGCTGCCCAGATTCTGCAAGAGAACAAGATAGAAAAGCTGCCCGTGGTTGACAAGGACAACCACTTGGTAGGTCTGATTACCTATAAGGACATCACCAAGGCCAAGGACAAGCCCATGGCTTGCAAGGACGAGAAAGGCCGTCTGCGCGTTGCCGCCGGTGTCGGCGTAACCAGCGACACGCTGGATCGTATGCAGGCGCTGGTGAACGCTGGTGCTGATGCCATCGTCATCGATACAGCCCACGGCCATTCCAAGGGTGTGGTCGATAAACTGAGAGAGGCCAAAGCTTCGTTCCCCAACATAGACATCGTGGTTGGCAACATTGCTACAGGTGCCGCCGCCAAAATGCTGGTGGATAATGGTGCCGATGCCGTCAAGGTAGGTATTGGCCCGGGCTCTATCTGCACGACGCGTGTTGTCGCTGGTGTCGGCGTACCCCAGCTGAGTGCCGTATATGATGTGTACAGTGCCTTGAAGGGTACGGGCATTCCCCTGATTGCCGACGGTGGCCTGCGTTATTCAGGCGACATCGTCAAGGCCTTGGCAGCCGGCGGTTCTTCCGTGATGATCGGTTCGTTGGTAGCCGGTACAGAGGAAAGTCCCGGCGACACCATCATCTACAACGGCCGTAAATTCAAGAGCTATCGCGGCATGGGTTCCCTGGAGGCCATGGAACACGGTTCAAAGGACCGTTACTTCCAGGCAGACACCAAGGATGTCAAGAAACTGGTGCCCGAGGGTATCGCCGGACGTGTTCCCTACAAGGGCACGGTTCAGGAGGTCATCTATCAGATGGTGGGTGGTCTGCGTTCGGGCATGGGCTACTGCGGTGCTGCCACCATTGAGAAGTTGCATGAGGCGAAGTTCACCCGCATCACCAATGCCGGTGTCAACGAGAGCCATCCGCATGACATTACTATCACCAGTGAGGCACCGAATTATTCCAGACCTAACGATTAATACGGGCTTCGCCCTAATTGAGAATTGAAAATTGATAATTGAAAAATAATCTTTGACGGATGAAACTGAAATTGATTCTGGCAGCTTGCCTGCTGAGCACTGCTGCCATCGCGCAGACGAGCGATCCGATTGTAATGACTGTGGCTGGCGTTGACGTGCCACGGTCGGAGTTTGAGTATTCATATAACAAGAACAATACCGACGGCGTCATTGACAAGAAGAGCGTTGACGAGTATGTGGACCTATTTATCAACTATAAGCTGAAGGTGCAGGCCGCCTTGGATGCCCGCATCGACACAACGGCAGCCTTCCGCTCTGAATTTGCACAGTATCGCGACCAGCAGGTGCTGCCCACCTTCGTCACAGACGACGACATGCTGGTGGAAGCCAAGAAGGTGTACGACCAGACAGTAGAGAGCATCGGTCCCGACGGTCTCGTCATGGCCAGCCACATCCTGATACTTATCCCGCAAAAGGCCACACAAGAGCAGCAGGACGAGGCCAAGTGCCGCATCGACTCCGTTTATACGGCATTGAAAGCAGGTGCTGACTTTGAGGAATTGGCCAAAAAGGTGTCTCAAGACCCTGGTTCGGCAAGCCGCGGCGGTATGCTGGGATGGTTCAGCCGCAACCAGATGGTCAAAGAGTTTGAGGATGCCGCCTTTGCCCTGCAGCCCGGCGAGATGAGCAAGCCTGTCATGTCACCGTTTGGCTGGCACATTATCCTGATGAAAGAGCGCAAACAGTTAGAACCCTTTGAGCACCATAAGGACAACATTCTCCGCTTCCTGGACCAGCGCGGTGCGCGCAATGCCATCACCAGACAAAAGGTGGACGCCATCGTCAAGGCCTCTAACGGTTCAATGACCAAGGAACAGCTGTTGGAACAGCGTGCTGACTCGCTGTCTGCCGCCGACCAGGAAATGCGCTACCTGATTAAGGAATACCATGACGGACTGCTGTTGTACGAAATCAGCAACCAAACTATCTGGGACAAGGCAGCAAAAGACGAACAGGCACTGGCATCCTACTTCAAAAAGAACAAGAAGAAATACACCTGGGAGGAGCCCCGCTTTAAGGGTATTGCCTACCATGTCAAGCAGCAGGACGACGTCAAGGCCGTTGCCAAATGCGTGAAGAAGCTGAAGTTTGAGGACTGGAACGATGCCCTGCGCAAGACATTCAATAACGATTCTATCATCCGTATTCGCGTGGAGAAGGGTCTCTTCAAGAAGGGTGACAACAAACTCATCGACCGCGAGCGCTTCAAGGTGAAGGACGTCAAGGTGGACAGCGTCAAGGGCTATCCCATTGATGCCACCTACGGCAAGCTGCTGAAGAAGCCGCAGGACTATACCGACGTACGCGGACTGGTCACTGCCGACCTGCAGGATGAGATGGAGCGCCTCTGGGTTGCAGACCTGCGCAAGAAGTATCCTGTCATCGTCAACAGAGAAGTCTTAAAGACCGTCAACCAGCATGAATAAAGCCATCATCACAGCAACAGCCCTCTTCTCCTGCGCGGTTCTGTTTACTGCGGCCATGCCACAGCCTACTCCGCTGTCTGTCAACAATGATACTGACAGCCTCGGCACCATTGTCGATGAGGTCATCTGGGTTGTCGGCGACGAAGCTATCCTGAAGTCCGACGTCGAGGCACTGCGTCTCCAAGGACAGCAGGAAGGCATGCACTGGAAGGGTGACCCTGACTGTGCTATTCCCGAACAGATAGCCGTCCAGAAGCTATACCTCAACCAGGCCATCATCGATAGTGTTGAAGTGACGGAAGCAGAGATTACACAGGGTGTGGAGCAATATATCGAAAACATGATTTCTGTCATCGGCTCACGCGAGAAGCTGGAAGAGTATCAGAAGAAGAGCATCAGCCAGATACGCTCCGACTTACGCGATTCATACCGGGAACGGCAAATGGTACAGGGTATGCAGCAAAAGATTGTCAAGGACATCACGGTGACACGTCTG
>Ga0247608_10006475_pt1 | contig 12294 bp, 11 predicted proteins | sample 176DNAGHGlowgp2_FD_193490 | JGI IMG/M metagenome (GOLD analysis project Ga0247608, IMG submission 193490) | Sheep rumen microbial communities from Palmerston North, Manawatu-Wanganui, New Zealand - 1766 DNA GHGlow gp2 | ecosystem: Host-associated > Mammals > Digestive system > Stomach > Rumen ... | reverse complement strand
AGCACATTTTGACAAAAACAACCTCGCGAGAATTGAAAAAATGATCCCGAACAACACAAAGTCCGGGATCATCTCAATAATCAGATTCTCTGGCGAAAAAAAACACTCTACTTTTTCAGCGGCCTCCCTGGGAGGCCGATTTTGCTTTCAAGTGGAAACGTATGTTGATAGAATACAGTGTATTTCGGTAACACCCTATGGTGGCCGATTACCCGGAGCTGGGAGTGACTGTTTCGCCGGTGCTGCAGCGGAATGCTTTGCCGGAGGACCGGGAGGCGCATATTGATATTGCCGACTGGCTGTTGCGGGAGCGGTATCATCCTGAGCCTGTCGAAGGATCTCGTCATTGCCGTGCTTTCCTGGAGATTCAGAAGTTCCTCTCCCCGGAGGTGGCCGGTGAGGTGGAGGCGCTGATTCGGGAGTTGGGGCTGGAGGTTTGGAGGGTGGAGAAGGTTGAGGCAGAGGAGGCGTAGTTATGTAAGAAGGGACGGCCTGCTGAGGTCGTCCCTTTAGATTTGCCCCGGGAATACGCGGCGGATGTTTACCTTTCGGTGAGGCTCGGGGCGGGGGCTTTGCACTTAGCGAATTACCTCATCCGTGTCGCGGCTTATTTCTTTGTGCAAAGGTGGGGAGTTTTTTCTGATTTACAAAATAGTCGTGGAGGACATAAGTCTTAATAATCTCAGGTTATTCGGCTGAAAATAATTAAATTTGCATAATTAAGCACGAAAAACATATTCATGGAGAAGTTATCTACGCGGAAACTCGTTGATGGATACCACAGGGCATTCATCGATGCAACGCGTGAGTCCGATCCAGCTTTTTCTCCCAGCCTTGTATCCAATTCTCATGGAAGGAAGGTTCTGACTGTCATTGAAAAAGAAATGAAAGGATGCGACGATTTGTTCATCAGCGTGGCCTTTATCACTATGGGTGGGATTGCTCCACTGCTGGGCACGCTGAAAGACTTGGAGAGACAGGGCACAAAAGGTCGCATCCTAACTACTGACTACTTGATGTTCAGTGATCCAAGAGCTCTGGATAAACTCGCATCGCTCAGTAATCTTGACGTCAGAGTATTCAAAACTGGAGAAAACAATGTGGGCTTCCATACCAAAGGTTATATGTTCCATAATGGGGATAATCTTCGTATAATAGTTGGAAGTTCGAACCTTACGCAAGATGCAATAACAAAGAACCATGAATGGAATACCCGCCTGGTGTCTTCTATGGATGGCGCCTTTGCAAAAGACATTGAGGCCGAGTTCAATGACCTATGGGAATCATCTGTTTGCTACGAAGAATATCGTGACGAATACTCTTGCCTTTATGAGAATAGCCGGAAGGAGCGGGAAGAGGTCTCTGTACTAACCCACAAACTGGATTTGGGATACTCGAAAGTTCTGCAACCCAATTCCATGCAGGAACTCTTTACATACAATATTGAGGAAATTATTCGCAGTGGAGGAAAACGCGCTTTGCTGATTTCGGCTACCGGTACCGGTAAGACCTACGCGTCTGCCTTTGCTATACGTAAACTGTTCTCTGAGAATATCTTGAAAGTGAAGAAGGCGCTTTTCCTTTCTCATAGAGAGCAGATTAACCGGCAGGCTCTTACAAGCTATAAGCGTATTTTCGGAAAGCATGTCTCGATGGAGCTTTTGAGCGGCACTCACAATGACATTTCCAAGGCCCGTAATTCGGCGTTCCTATTCTCCACCATGAACATGATGGCAAAGGAGAGCATTCGTGAGCAGTTCTCTCCCAGGGAGTTTTCTGTGATTGTTTTGGATGAATGTCATCGAAGTGGAGCAGAGAGTTATCAAAAGATTATCAATTACTTCCATCCAGAGCTCCTTCTTGGAATGTCCGCTTCTCCAGAAAGAACGGATAGTTTTGATGTTTTCCAGCTCTTCGATCACAACATAGCATGTGAAGTTAGGCTCCAGCAGGCGCTTGAGAATGAGATGCTTTGCCCTTTCCATTATTTTGGAATAACCGATCTTGAGATAGAAGGCGAGGATAATGACGATCTTCGCAGGTTCCGGCACCTCACTTCTGACTGCAGGGTAAAGTATATACTGGACCGTGCAGAGTATTATGGATACAGTGGCGACAGGGTAAAGGGCCTGGTATTCTGCAGCAGAAAAGATGAGGCTCAGGAACTTAGCCTAAAATTCAATGAGACTGGGCGGTATCATACTGTAATGTTGTCAGGAGATGATACTCAGGAGAGGCGATTGGATGCTATTGAGCGCCTTGTTTCAGACAACAGACAGGACAAACTTGATTATATCTTTACTGTGGATATTTTCAATGAGGGCGTAGATGTCCCTGAAATCAATCAGGTAATTCTGCTTCGTCCCACAGAGTCTCCCATTATTTTTGTTCAGCAGTTGGGCCGCGGCCTTCGCAAAGCCGAAGGGAAAGAGTTTGTCATAGTCCTTGACTTTATTGGAAATTATCAGACCAACTACATGATCCCCATTGCTCTTTCTGGTGACAGAACTGGCAATAAGGATAATATCCGTCGCTCCCTAATGGAGGGGAATAACATTATCAAGGGTGCATCAACCATCTATTTCGACGAAATAGCCCGCGACAGGATTTATAAGTCTATTGATGCTGCGGATCTCAATCAAATCCGCTTGCTCAAAAAAGAATACCAGTCTCTAAAGTATAAACTTGGTCGCATTCCTCATCTTAAGGAGTTCGATGAAATGGGCGAATTGGATCCGCTTCGTATCATAGATAAAAAGGGCTCTTATGAAGCCTTCCTTCGTGATTATGAAGATGATTTTACAGCTAAGTGGTCTGAAAAGCAGTACCAGATTTTAGAGTTCATCTCCAGAAAGTTTGCCTCCGGAATGCGCATCCATGAACTGGCTCTGCTTCGTATTCTAATAGACGAACCCGAATTTGCCGATTTGTGGGAAACGCTGCTATCTAATCGTTATGGAGTTACTCTTAATGAGTCAGCGAGGAATAATGTTGCCGCTGTATTGAAAGGTGATTTCTTCCGTGGAGAGCGCTTCCACGTTTGCCTGGCGGAGCAAAAAGCAGGACGGTTCATTCTATCCAATGTTTTCGCAGAAGCTCTAACCGATGACATGTTTAAAGCGGCTGTTAGGGAACTGCTTGAATTTGGCATTTATCGATATAAAAGAGACTACGCCAAACCCTATAATGGCACTCAATTCAATTTGTATAAGAAATATACCTATGCGGAGGTCTGCTGGCTGCTCGGATGGAAGACCGAGGTTGTGGCCCAAAATATTGGCGGATACAAGTATGATGAATACACGAATTCTTTCCCGGTATTTATAAATTATGAAAAAGAGTCTGACATATCCGCTTCAATAATGTATGAAGACACATTTCTGGACCAAACTACACTGATAGCCATTTCAAAAAATAATCGTAGGATCAGTTCTCCGGATATGCAAACAATCGTACACAGTAAGGAAAGAAAGGTGAGGCTTCATTTATTCGTCAGAAAAAACAAGCTTGACAATACTGATTCGCAGGAGTTCTATTATCTTGGCGAAATGTACTATGATCACGAGATGACAGAATTCGAGATGCCTCAGGTTGCTAAACCTGCTGTCAAAATCAGATATCATCTGGATACTCCTATTGCAAACAACCTTTACGAATATATCACAGAGCAATCATTATGAAGTCAATAGAAGTAGTTGCTGCAATCATTCAAGATGGAAACCGTATTTTTGCAACTCAGCGGGGATATGGCGATTTCAAGGACTGGTGGGAATTCCCCGGCGGGAAAATGGAGGAGGGTGAGACTCCGGAAGAGGCTCTGGTAAGAGAAATCAGAGAGGAACTTTCCGCCGACATTCAAGTTGGTAAACTGCTGCACACGGTTGAATGGGACTATCCCAAATTCCATTTGACGATGCATTGCTTCATGTGCGCCCTTGTCCACGATGCCTTGCACCTCAATGAACATGAGGCAGCAAAATGGCTGGATGTATCCACGCTGCATTCTGTCAAATGGTTGCCAGCAGACGAGATCCTGCTTCCCATGATCGAGAAGGAGCTGATTTATTTCCAGCAGTTTAAGAATCCTCCGAAGTTCAATGTAGGGAATACAATTTATTGGTACTGCGATGACGACCAACGTGTTCACCACGCAAAGGTGCTGTCCATTGTATATTTCCTGGCAGGAGAATATGTGGAAGAGATCAGCTATGAAGTCCTTGACGAATGCAATGGCCCGGCAGTGCGCCGCTATATCGACCAGTATGATGCCTCGGATAAGGATTTAAGCGCATAACGCGGTTAAAACACCCTGATAAACTGTTGCGTGCTGTCGAACTGCCCTTTGAGGTCATCGGCTTCGTTGGCATAGATGAAAGACTGGGCGCGGGCCGATATGTCTTCCGGAATCAGGTGCTCCTTGATGGCGTCGGTATGGATCCGGTAATTGATCTTGGTCAGCTCCCGGTTGAGGTTCCAGCCGAGGGAGAGGCGGCTGTTTTCTTCGCTCTTGAGCCGCTGGTAATCCTTGACGATGTAAAGCTTGAATTCCGGAGAGATCCAGGAGGCGAATTCAAAGGCTATGTCCTGATAGGCGAAAGTGGCGGCATACCGGCCCTGCTTGGTCACGATACCTTTGGCTCCCGTCTGTTCCACCCATCTCTTAGGCGTGAGCACAAAGCTGTTCAAGCCTGCCTCACGTTCAATTGCCTCGAATTCGAGGTAATTGAACTCGGGGTTGTGGAAATGCTCCCACAGGCCACTCCATTCCCATCTGGATGTTCGGCTTTATCTATTGAGGTATTAGGCATTAAAAAACGCACAACTTCTTGCCCATTATGCGTAAAAGTTGTGCGTAAATTTGTAACTTGCTGATTTTCAGCTTGTTATGTGGTGCTGGGAAAATGACTTTTCCGTCCCACTCCAAGAAGCATTGAGAATATAACACACTGATAATCAATATAATTGTCCGAAACCCTTCTCAATCATTCTCAACCTCGGACAAAAATGTAGCCAACTTTCAAAGAGAGTTGTTATCTTTGCAAAAGAAGCCCTGGCAACGGGCTCAAGAGCATTTTAAGTACAACAACAGACCTTTGAAAAACAATGGCTACTTCATTCTTCATCACCCCCAAATAGGAAAAAGGATTCACCAACCTCTTCGTCCGCCTCCAGTCCCGCAGGCTCGCATTCAACTACAAAATGTCCTCCAACATGGAAGTGGACATCAAGACTTGGACTGCCGGCACCGCCAACACCCGCGCCCTCCAGCGCTACCGCACCAACGACCCCAAACTCTGGGCAAAGCTGGACAGAATCAAACAATCCCTCGACTCCCTCTGCAAGCAAGACGAAGCCCCCACCAAGGAACAGATGCGCCAGATTATCGACGACATCGTTTACAAAGAAGTCGAAGCGGAAAAGAAAGAATCCATCAAAAAGGCCAAGGAAGCGGAGGAGAAGGCCAATAAGATGACTCTCAACAAGTACATCGACGAATTCATCAAGCAAATCACCAACGGCACCCGCATCACCAACCGCGGCACCCGCTACTCCCTGGGCACCGTCAAAGCCATCAAGACCTGCCTCAAGCAGTTCAAGGCCTACCAGGCCAAGAAAAAGAAAGAACTCGACTTCGACGACATCACCATGCCCTTCTACTACGACTTCATGGCCTACCTCAACAGCCGCGACTACAACATCAACTCCGCCGGCAAAATCGTCAAGGAACTCAAGGCCATCATGGCCGCAGCCGAGGCCGACGGCCACCACCACAACACCATCTACAAAAACGTAAAATTCAAGGGCAACCGCGTCGAAGTGGACACCATCTACCTCACCAAAGAGGAACTGGACGCCATGATGAAGGCCGATATCTCCGCCCTGGAGCCCGCCGCCGCGCAAGCCCGCGACATCTTCATGGTAGGCGTCTGGACTGCCCAGCGCGTCTCCGACTACAACAACATCACCCGCGACGCCATCCACACCACCAAGAAACACTGGATCGAAGAAATACCCGACCCCGAACACGAAGGCGAGACCATCCCCACCATCCGCACCAAAGAAATCACCTACATCGACATCATCCAGAAAAAGACCGGCGCCAAAGTCAGCATCCCCTGCAAGAAAGAACTGCTGGAGATCCTGGAAAAGTACGACTACAACCTCCCGCACCTCGAAGACCAGACCATCAACCGCCTCATCAAGCAGGTGGCCGAGAAAGCCGGCATCACCCAGCCCGTCACCATCGAGACCTCCAACGGCGGCGTCAAAAAGAAAGAGACCTTCCCCAAATACAAGCTCGTGATGTCCCACACCGCCCGCTGCACCGGAGCCACCCTCATGTACCTTGCCGGCATCGACGCCTACGACATCATCAAAATCACCGGCCACGGAGACATCGACATCCTCAAAAAATACATCAAGGCCGACCACCTCGACGTCGTTCAGAAACTCACCGACAAGTACGACTACTTCGACTAAAGTAATACCGGACAATTGCGAGATAGCGGGCGAAAAACCCAAATGACCCTTCACTATCGCCCACCATCCAGCATTTTTACATTCAAACGGGCGATTTATCGTTATTTTCTCGCAAATTTCGCCCGCATTGATGTAATTTTGATTATCTTTGAAAAAAATTAAAGCAATGGAAAACCTTTTCGGACGGCAGGAAGAAATTGCCGAACTCACAAGATATTACGAATCAGGGAAAGCAGAATTCGTGGCCATCTACGGCCGCAGGCGCGTAGGAAAGACATTCCTTATCGACAGCCTGTTTGACGGGAAGTATGCCTTCTCTACATCCGGCATCATCGGCGGGACCCAGGAGGAAGAGATGGCCGCCTTTACGGAAGACCTCCGCCGCTATGGCTACAAAGGTCAGAAACCCCGTTCCTGGATGAAAGCTTTCGAGGCCTTGCGGACGCTTCTTGAGAGCAAACTGGTTTCGGGAAAGCGTATGGTCATTTTCATTGACGAACTGCCTTGCCTGGCTACGCCCAAAAGCAGTCTCGTCAAAGCCATTGACCGCTTCTGGAACAATTGGGCGGGTAAACACAAGGAAATCTTCCTGATTGTCTGCGGGAGCGCCACGTCCTGGATCATACGCAACATCATCGACGACAAAGGCGGCCTCCACAACCGCATCACCCACGAAAAACACCTTTTCCCCTTCACGCTCGGAGAAACCCGGGATTACCTCCACAAAAGAGGATTCACCTGGACCGACATCAGCATCCTCCAGGCCTATATGATTCTCGGCGGTGTACCTTTCTACCTGGATCTGCTTGAAAGGAACAAAAGCCTCCCGGAGAACATTGATGCGCTCTTCTTCGGAAAAGATGCACAGCTCTCCCGCGAATTCGACCGTCTATACAAATCCATCTTCAACACTCCGGAAAAGTACAAAGCCGTCATCAAGGCATTGGCCACCAGCCGGAAAGGCATGACGCGTGCAGAACTGGCCGCCAAACTGAAAGTAAACAATAACGGCCATTTCGGCGACATTCTAGAAGACCTTGTCAACTGTGACTTCATCCGCTATTACAATATTCTGGGGAAAACCGTCCGCTCAACCGGAGGCCTTTACCAGCTCACCGACTTCTATTCCATCTTCCACCAGACTTTCCTGACAAAGCACATAACAGACGCCCATTACTGGTCCGCCACCCTGAACAACCCAGTCCAGAACACCTGGTACGGACTCGCCTTCGAGCGTGTCGCCATGTCCCACATCCCGCAAATCCTCAAAGCCATCGGAGTGGACCGCATCCTCACGCAATATTACTCCTGGCGCAGCGCGGAATCACCGAAAGGCGCCCAGGTCGATCTTGTCATCGACAGAGCCGACGGCATCATCAACCTTTGCGAAGTCAAGTATTCCACCGGCGAGTATTCCATATCCAAGGATGAGTTCCTGAAACTATCCAACCGCAGCGAAGTCTTCCGCCGTGAATCCGGCACCAAAAAAGGCATTTTCCTCGCACTCATCACCACCTACGGCCTCTCCCGAAACGGGTATTCAGACATTGCCAACAACACCATCACGATGGCCGATTTGTTCCTATAGCGGGCGAAATGCATTGTATTTTCGACACAATTCGCCCGGATTAATGTAAAGCCCTCGGCCCCAAAGCCGGGGGCTTTCCTCACACCCCATAGTACTCCAGCCCCAGCTCCACAATCAGCTTCTCCAGCTCCTCGTGGCACTCCGGCGACACCCGGTCCCTCACCTTCAGGAACGCCGCCGGATGCCCTGCCTCTCCAGGGCCCCCGCCCGGGGCCCTGTACCGCAGCAGCCAGTCGGCAATGTCGATATGCGCCGCTACATCCTCCGCCGACGCATGCTGCTGCAGAAGCGGAGACACCCTCACCCCCAGCGACGGAAACTCCGACAGCTTCCGCACCCACTCATCATACCCGTCAATATCCGGATACGCCACAACCCGCCGCCCCTGCAGCACCATCAGCCGCTCATTGATACCCTGCTTTCCGCCGGTGGCCAGCCACAGATGCCCCGGCATCAGCCCCGCGCAGAACACCGCCGTCTTCTCACTCTCCACCAGCGCCACCGTCTTCTCCGGAAACTCACGCAGCAAATGCTCCCCGAACAGACACTGCCTCAGCTCCCAGCCCGAAGGCAGCAGCCATCTGGGAGGCGTCAGGTCCGCCCGCTTCAACATCGAATGCACCCAGTTCACCCGGCCCGCCACCGCCTCATCCTTCACCCGGTGCCCTGACTCCCGGTCATACTTCATCACCTTCCCGGTCCGGCAGCGTCCCTCCACATCAATCTCCCAGAAAATCACATCGCCGCCCCTTGTCGTTCCCAACCGATACGCCTCCACCAAGCCCTCCACGACCACAGGATCCAGCACCCGCTCCAGGAACAGCACCAGATCCGACCGCCTCTTCCGCAGCATCGACAGCTGCACCACCTCGAACGGAATCACACACGGCTCCTTCGCCCGCTGCGCCGCACCCTGCCGCCTCAGCTCTTCGATATCCACCTTCTCATACCGCCAGTCCGGCCCCGACCGACGCTCCGGATGCTCCCTGAAAAAAGCCGACGGAGTCAGATGATACCCGCACGAAGAAAGATGGTCACACTTGCCCACGGAAGGATCCAGCGCCTCACCCCTCTCATCCACATACCGCGTAAAGCACCGTTGCCGATGGCACCCCGGACACTCATATCTGGAGCGGCTCCCGGCATATTTCTGTAACGAATACATAGCTATCCCTCCTCAAACAGATTCCCGCTGTCCAAAGCCCCCTCCTCCTTGGACGGCTTGGACACGTTGGACATATTGGACAAACCCTCCTTGTCAATCTGCTGCTTGATAAGCGACACCGTACTCTTCGAAATTCCCAGGAAAGCCCCGATCTCCCGCACCGTCTTGCCCTGCTGCAGCAGCTCCCGCACATTCTCCTTCCGCATATCCTCATCGTGGTCCGTCCTTTCCCTCAAGTGCTCCTTCTCCGTCGAGAACTCCTTGACTCGAAATGCACGAACCCGCGCTCCTTCACAATCTCATAGATAATCACATTCCCCGCATCATAGCGGAAAGCCCCGGCCCGCACCTTCACCTGCTTCACATACCGCAGCCGCTCATCCTTCGCACTCCGGCCGATGGCAATCACACTGTCAAAGAAATTGAACAGCCGCTTGCTCCCCGCCAGGTCATTCTGCGTAATCGGACTGGACAAAGACCTTTTCGGCGTATGCGCAATCACCAGCAGACTCCAGTCATGCTTCATCTTCAGCTGCTTCAGATTCTGCATGAACGTCCCCGCATCCGACCCCTTGTCCATATTGTTGCACAAATAAGAAATATTATCCACAATCACCGTATCGCACTCCAGCTGCAGCGCCGCCATCTCGATATGATGCAAAATCACCGCCTCATAATCCTTCGGCACCATCGCCATCGGATCTATCTCCGCCCGGAACAACGTATCCGGAAACTCATGCCGTTCTCCGGTCACCGGGTCCGAATAACGCAGCTGGAACTGCTTGTCAGAAAGTTCGCAGTCTATATACAGCACCCTGTGCCGCAGCGCAATCTCCGCTGCCATCTGCACCGCATAGATAGACTTGCCCAAGTTAGAATCAGCAAACAGGCAGCACACCTCGCCCTCATACCAGAGTTCCAGGTACATCGGCTCCGGATCCGGCCGCCGTTGCGCATCCTCCACGGTCCGGTTTGCCGTCTTTATGACGAACATACCCACCTTCTCGGAATTGGAGGCCTCATTCAGCTCACCGTTGATCGCCTCCAGAGGATTCACCTCATCCATCGCGCCGATCTCCTTCAAAATCGGCCCTCGCCCCTGCGGGGCTTGATCCGGCTCGTCTCCTTCTTCTCCTGCTCCGCCTCCACGTCCTCCCGGCTCAACAGCCGCTTCCCGCCCTTCTTCCAGAAGGTGATTTTTCCGTCCGATATGTATCTGTAGATGGTCTTCTCCGACACGCGCAAGTACTCTGCCGCCTCCTCAATCGTCATAGGCTTGCTGTTCTGCTCTTCCAAAGTCTCCTTCACCGCCTCAGTTACCGCCGCGGTGATGACGGGCTTCAACACCTCGTTCAGGAAGTGTTGAATCATATCATTTGCTGACATAATTCTGAAAACTGTTAGTTAAAATATGGAAGACTTGGCCTTGTCTTGCCGTCCAACCGGACTGCGATGACAAAAATATAGGGATAATTTGAGAAAAAGAAAGCGAAAATCTCGCTCCGAATTGGCTGCAAAACCTTTGCAGGCAAGCACTTCGGCAGCGGGTATATTCGCAGTGAATCCCAATATCTTACGGCCTTAGAAGTAGTGGTGCGCGATTGGCTGCGCCAGCACCACCTCAAGCACATGACCCTCATCAGGGCGGTGCGAAAATTCTCAGGCCGATGCGAAAAAAATTACATGAATCAAGGATTATTTTCGCATTTCGCGCCCGTTTGACTCCAAAGTACCCTTGAGCATAGCGTTATTAATAACCTGGTTCAGGCTACAAAGTTACGCAGATATGCCGATACTTGTGCTGCAGATTGGCGGGTTTTAGTGACGGCGGACGTTCTGCCTGATTTCTTCCCGTAATGCCGATTCACGGGCTTTCTGCTCCCGTCGGGCCTGCCGGTAATCCTCCCTGGCCCTCCTCCTGTCATCCTGAGCGGAGCGAAGGATCTCGCCGTTCTTCCGGATGGCCGATGCCGTTGTTTCAACGGCTTCCTGCAGGCGCTGCTTTTTCAGTTCGCATTCCCAGACGATGATGACGCTCCAGCCTTTTGCCTCCAGCTGGCGCCAGGTGTCCTGGTCGCGCTGCCGGTTGCGGGTGATCTTGGCAGTCCAGAAGTCGGTGTTGGTCTTGGGTACCGTGTAATTCTTGCAGTCCTTGTGGCCGTGCCAGAAGCAGCCGTGGACGAAAATGACGGTGCGGTACTTGGGGAGGACGATGTCCGGAGAGCCGGGGAGGCCGCGGTCGTTGACGCGATAGCGGAAGCCGAGGCGCCAGAGGGAGCGACGCAGGAGAAGCTCCGGACCAGTGTTCTTGGCTCGGTTATGAGACATACACTTAAAGCGCTGCTCTGGAGTCATGATGAAGCGAATTACTGTTCAAATTTACATAGATTCAACTGAAAATGATTAACTTTGACCCTGCAACCCAACACAACATGATTCACAATTACGACAGGACCGATAAATGGTCCATATTGGAGTATAGTAAAAAGCTCCTTGGGAAAACCTTGGAACAGGCCATTGCTCCTGATGTCATTGAGGCCCGCAAAGGAAAAGGCCGCCTTGGCCAGCTGGTCGAGGAGTATTTCTTCGGATACGATGTCAATTCCAATCCTGATGCCGACTTTTCTGATGCCGGCCTTGAACTCAAGGTGACTCCTCTCAAGGAATTGAAGAATAAAACGCTGGCAATCAAGGAGCGCTTGGTGTGCACAATGATTGACTATGATGCAGACCAGGATAAGCCTTTTGAACTGTCCAATTTGTCCAACCCGTCCAATCCGTCCGGATTATCGGCAGTTTTGGACAGATCCGTTTGGGCCGATGCCGATATCAAAGCGGTCAAGCCCTCTTCACTCCGCTAAAGCTCCGTTCAGAAGGCTTGGTTCCAGCCAGCGCCGCACGATGCGCGGACGCTGACTTCCACTCTCATTTGCCACGCAGGAGAGACTCTCCAAGGCCCACGCACGCCAGCGCCGCAGGCCACCGCACAAAAGAATCCCACCCGCCCTGCGATGGCATCCTCCGGCAGCTGCGCTGCCTACGGAATGGGAAACGAATGGAG
>Ga0247608_10006472_pt1 | contig 12298 bp, 13 predicted proteins | sample 176DNAGHGlowgp2_FD_193490 | JGI IMG/M metagenome (GOLD analysis project Ga0247608, IMG submission 193490) | Sheep rumen microbial communities from Palmerston North, Manawatu-Wanganui, New Zealand - 1766 DNA GHGlow gp2 | ecosystem: Host-associated > Mammals > Digestive system > Stomach > Rumen ... | reverse complement strand
AAGAATTAATGACTTTTAAATTACCACTTCCTAATAGATATCCATTTAATATATTTTAAATGGATTTTTTTGTGGACAAAGAATATATATTATTGTACAATTAAGTTGATAATAGTAGTCACCAAATAAACTGATGTTTACACAATTAGACTATAAATTAATTTTATTATAAAATATAGATAGATTTTTATAAATATTTAGTGTAAAATGATGTCTTGGTTGCTCTTTTCGAACAACTATAGTTTGTAGGGGTGGAATATGAAAGAATTTGAGATAGTATGTAGAGATAATTATAGATTGTATGGGGCTATATCTTTACCTAATAAAGATTTTAAATATATTATATATTTAATACATGGTATGTGTGAACATAAAGAAAGATATTATGATTTTATGGAGTATTTATCTAGTAGAGGTTTTGCAGCACTTATATGTGATTTAAGAGGTCACGGATACCATGAAGAAAAGGAAAAACTTGGATATTTTGGTGATAAGAATGCTTTAGTAGATGATGTAACTGAAGTAATTAGTTATATAAAAAGAGAATATAAGGATAAAAAAATTATATTATTTGGACATAGTATGGGGTCATTAATAACACGTAATTATATACAAAATAATGATAATGAAATTGAAAAAGTAATATTATGTGGACCTCCAACAATAAATAGGTTTGCAGTTGTGGGAACATTATTATCTACTTTAATAGGTTCATTTAAAGGCAAATATTATAGAAGTAAATTTATATATAATTTATCTTTAGGAAACTATAATAAAGGTTTTAAAGAAAAAAATGAATGGTTAGTATCTGATAAAGAAGTATTAAATGAATATAATAAAGATGAATATTGTGGATTTATATTTACTACTAATGGATTTATTTCTTTATTCTATATGCTTAGAAATGCATATAAAGATAAATATAAAGTACACAATAAAAATATGCCGATACTTTTAATTACAGGTACTAATGATAAAGTAGTAGGAACCAAGAAAAAATTTGAACATTTATTTAAGTTTTTAATAAAGGAAGGATATAATACTGTAGAAACTGAAGAGTATGAAGGATTAAGACATGAATTATTAAATGAGCATGGAAAAGAAAAAGTATATGAAAGAGTTACTACATTTATTAGAGGAAATAGAAAGGAAGAATGATTATGGAGCAAGAAAAAAGATTTAAATTTGCTGCCATATTTTGTTCAATATTTTTTGTTGTAGGAATTATAATTATAATAATTGGCTATAAATTAAATATTGATTACAAGGAAAAAAGCAGTAGATATATTGAAACAGAAGGTACAGTTGTGGAGTATAAATACAAAAACGATGATACAAAAGCAATTATAGTAGAATATTATGTAGATGATGTAAAATATAGAAAAGCAAGCAATGTATATACATCTAACCCTAAAAAAATAGGTTCAACAGAGAAAATAAAATATGATCCAAATGATCCTCAAAATATAATCTTTGAAAAAAATTCTGAAAGTTTTATGTTATATTTTGTTGGAGGAGTATTCTCAGGTGTTGGAGCTTTTTTAACTATAGTATTTGGAATTCTATATAATAAAAGTAAAAAGAACATATTTGAATAATATGTTCTTTTTATTAACATAAAATATATTAGGTGGTAATTTGAAAAATAAATTTGGATATTATTTTTTACTAATATTATGTATATGTACATTTAGTTATGTAAGAGTTAGTAGTTACACATTACCACTAAATGGTATAACCATTTATATAGACCCAGGACATGGTGGAGTAGATAATGGTGCTTCATATAAAGATATATATGAAGATGAACTTAATATGAAGATATCTTATGAACTTAAAAGTGAGTTAGAAAATAAGGGGGCTATAGTATATCTAACTAGATATGATGATTATGACTTAAGTAATATAAAAGCCCCCTTTAGGAAGAAAAGTGATTTATTAAATAGAGTAAAACTAATTAATGAAAGTAATTGTAATATGTATATATCAATACATTTAAACTCTATATCTTCTTCTAAATGGAAAGGTGTACAAGTATTTTATGATGATATAAATAAAGAGAATATTGAAATAGCTAAGAAAATACAGGATAAATTTAAAGGAAATAGGAATATAAAACTTATTAATGATAAATATATGTATAAAAGAATTAATAAACCAGGAGTATTATTAGAACTAGGTTTTATATCTAATAGTGAAGATAGAAATAATTTATTAATTGATTCAAAAAGAAATAATTTAGTAAAAAAAATATCTGATGGAATATTAGATTATTATGATTAATATATGTAAAGTATAAAATATTTGTCGACTAATTAATATTATTTTATTTATGTTTGTGATAAAATTATGATAGGTGATACTATGAGTAGTAATAAGGTATTTAAGACTTTAGATGAACAAGTTGAAATACTTAAATCTAAAGGTTTAACTATTAACGATGTAGAATTTGCTAAAGACATATTACTTAGAGAAAATTATTTCTTTATTAGTGGTTATAGACATTTATTTATGGTAAATTCAAAAGACAATAAATTTATTCCTGGTACTACGTTTGAAGAACTTTACGCAATGTTTTACTTTGATAGAAGTATGCGTAATATATTCTTTAAATATATATTAATTATTGAAAATAATATTAAATCATTAATTAGTTATGAATTATCTAAAAAATATGGTTTTAAGGAAAAAGATTATTTAAATGTTGATAACTTTACACAAAACCCTATGAAAGTAAGACAAGTACATGATATTCTTGATAAAATGAGAAGACAAATAAGGGTAAATGGTAAGCAACATACAGCTACTTTACACTACTTAAGTAATTATGGTTATATACCTTTATGGATTTTAGTAAAAGTATTATCATTTGGTATAGTATCTGAATTATATACTATATTAAAAGATGAAGACCAAATTTCAATTAGTAAATTTTATGGTATAGATCCTCCAACATTAGCTATTTATTTATCAGTACTTTCTAATTATAGAAATTTATGTGCTCATGAGGATATATTATATGACCATAGAACACAAAGAAGTATACCAGATAATAGATATCATTTTGAATTAGATTTAGCTAAGGAAGATGATGAATATTTACATGGTAAGAATGATTTATATTCTGTAATAATTATTTTAAAAATAATGTTAACTGAAAGAGAATTTAGAAATTTGATGAATGAAGTTTCATATGAAGTTGATTACCTTGAAGGAAGAGTAAAAACTGTATCTAAAAATCATTTATTGGATAAAATAGGTTTTCCAAATAATTGGAGAGAAATAATGGATCTTAATTAGGAGATGATTGTATTAAATATATAAGATATGTACTAAATATTGTAGTAGTGTTAGTATGTATTATGTATTTTAATAATAAAATTAACTATGATAGAGAGATTAAAAATATAAATATTATTGAAAAAGATAGTATTAAAAAATCTATTAATAAAGTATATGATTCTGTAGTTATTATTGAAAGTTATAGTATTAATGGTGAATCTAGTATAGGTTCTGGCTTTATATATAAATTAGATAGTAAATATGGTTATATATTGACTAATTATCATGTTGTAAAAAATACAGATAGTTTAGTTGTTATAGATAGTAAAAAAGAAGAACAAATGGCTAAGCTGTTAGGTTATGATGAACAAACAGACTTAGCCATTTTACGTATAGATAAGAAAAATATAATACAAGTAGCTAAACTATATACTGGTAGTAATATAAATATAGGTGATACTGTATTTACAATAGGGTCTCCATGGGGTAAAAAGTATCAAGGAACAATTACTAAAGGTATAGTATCAGGACTTAATAGAGAAGTAGAAGTTAATGTAGATGGTCATGAATATATAATGAGTGTAATACAAACAGATGCTGCTATTAACCCTGGTAATAGTGGTGGACCACTTGTAAACATTAATGGAGAAGTAATTGGTATTAATTCACTTAAAATAGTAAAAGATGAAATAGAGGGTATGGGATTTGCTATACCTATAGAAGAAGTACTTATATATACAGATAGATTAGAACGTGGTATAAAAATAAATAGACCTTATTTGGGTTTTGAACTTACTGATACATCTAAAGGTGTACTAATAAGAAATATTAAGTTAGATAGTATAAAAAGTGAACTACATATTGGAGATATTATTAAAAGTATAGATAATGTAGAAGTAAGTGATAAGGTACACTTTAGATATGTATTATATAAACATATAAAGGGGGATATAATCCCCCTAACATATATAAGAAATAATAAGTTATATAAAACAACAATAAAAATCTAGCATATGCTAGATTTTTTATATATTATTTCTTTTATTTAATTCCATATCTATATCATATATCATTTTATTATTATTCTCAATATCATTCATATTCTTCTTAATTTGATTATTGTTTATGTATGCTATTACAGCAAAAATAACTGAATAAGCAAATAAATCAGAACATTTTTGACCAAAAAATGTGAAGAATAATAAGAATAATAAAGATAAAATAGATAAAAATGTACAAATTATTTTAACATTTTTACATGATTTAATCTTTTTTTCTATATAATTATTATCATATAGTAAGTTTTTTCTTTCCATTAATATATGATATATATTCATCGTTTGCATAATTTTCTCCTTTGCGAGGCTATATAATATACTATTTTAATAAAAAAATCAAGTTTAAGTATGAATTTGCGTTTTTTGTACATTATGTTATAATAGACAACTAAACAGGGGGAAATATTATGAATAGAAAGGGTAGTTTAATACTATTAGTTTTTTGTGTAATTATTATATACTTATTAGTTATTAATATTGAATTTGATAATAATACTGAAGAAGAAGTAATATATACTGAAACAGTAGAAAAATTTGAATATGCTGAAAACTATGATAATAAATCAGATATTTTAGTATATGATAATGAGTTTGCAGCACAAGAAGTACTTAATGAAACTAATAAATATCGTAGTGGTAAACCACTTGTATTAGATAATAATTTAACTAAAGTAGCTAATATAAGAGCTTTAGAGTTAGCTAATTCTAAAGAATTATCACATACAAGAAATAATGGTAGATATTATTCAGAATTATTTGAACAATATAAAATAAATGCTACTTTTTCTGGAGAGAATATTGCTAAAGGATATACTACATCAAAAGAAGTATGTGAAGCATGGAAGAATTCTAAAGGTCATTATCTTAATATGATTAAAGATAAATATACTAAAATGGGTGTAGGAATTTATACTAAAGATGGAGTAACATATTGGGTTCAAATATTTTCAGACTAGAATGGGAATAGTTATCTATTCCCGTTTTATATGATATAATAATAATGTATGTTATTTGTAAAAAATAAAAAAAATAGTATAATAATAACATTATTGAAAGAAGAGGAGTTTTTATGAAGGTTTTGATGATTATTCCAGCATATAATGAATCTAAGAGTATAGTTAATACTGTTAATTCAATAAAAAATACAAAGTTAAAAAAAGATACTTTGGATTATGTTGTAATAAATGATGGATCAAAAGATAATACTAAACAAGTGTGTACTGAAAACAATATTAATTTTATAGATTTACCTATGAATTTAGGTATTGGTGGAGCTGTACAAACAGGTTATAAATATGCTCTATATAATGATTATGACATTGCTATTCAATTTGATGGTGATGGACAACATGATGCATCATATATAGAAGCATTAGTTGATGAAATAAAGAAGGGTAATGATATAGCAATAGGTTCTAGATTTGTTGCTGAATTAAGTGAATTTAAATCTTCTGCAGTAAGAAGAGTTGGTATTAATTTCTTATCAAGATTAATTAAATTTTGTACAAAGAAAAGAATATATGACCCTACTAGTGGATTTAGAGCATGTAATAAAACAATAATAGAAGAATTTGCTAATGAATATCCTACTGATTATCCAGAACCAGATACAATAGTATCTATTATAAAAAAAGGATATAAAGTATCAGAGATACCAGTTAAGATGAATGAAAGAAAAGAAGGTACTTCTTCATTAAATGCTAATATATTTAAACCTATGTATTATATGATAAAAGTTAGTTTAGCTATAATAATAGCTAGTCTATCTACAAAGAAAGCTGGTGGTAAGAATGCCAACTAATTTAAAAATATTCTTATTAGTATTATGTTTTTTAGCATTCATTATACTATATAAAATGTTAAAACAAAAAAAGATATTATTTAAACATGCATTATTTTGGTCATTTTTAGATATTATTCTTGTTATATGTGTTGTATTTGTTGACTATTTACGTATTATAGCTGATTTTATAGGTATGGAAAAAGTATCTAATATGATATTCTTATTTGGATTCTTTGTATTACTTGCTATATGTATAGGACTTACTACAATAGTATCTGAACAAAAGAATAAGATTATTGTATTAACACAAGAAATAGGTATATTAAAAAATCGAGTAAAGGGTATAGAAGATGAAAAAGATAAAAAATCTAATAAATAATAATATGACCTTTATTAAATATGTTTTTTTTGCAGGATTATCATTTATACTTGATATATCATTATTTCATGTATTTAAATACATATTACATAATAAAATATTAGAAGCTTCTGTTTTAACTTTAACAGCAACATATACAGCACGTGCTTTATCATCATTATTTAATTATTTTGTTAATAGAAACTCAGTATTTAAACGTGAAGATGGTACTAAGGCTGATAAAAGAACTATATTTAAATATTACTTATTAGTAGTAATACAAGCTACTGTGTCGGGATTAGTTGTTGGTGCTTTAAGTAAGTCTATTAAAATAGATTCTACATTAATAAAAGTGCCAGTAGAGTGTGTAATATTCTTAGTAAACTTCTTTGTACAAAGATATTATATATTTGCTAAAGACCCAGTAAAGATAAATTTACCTGAAAATTTTAAAGCATTCTTATTTGGTATTTTATCTACATTTACTGTATTATCTATTTTAGATAGAAAAGATATTGTAGTTCATTCACTTAATAATACTAACGTTATTACATATTTAATACTAGGTATAGCGTTTATTGCTTATTATAAGAAGTTTAATAATAAATATAAAAATGGTTATATACCATTTAAGGTATTATCATGGATATTTAGTATATTTATGGTACTAGGATATAGTTATGATAAGATTGGTAGTGGATATTTAGTATTTGGTAATAGTATATTTATGTTAATATCTTTTATTAAATTAGTATGTTATTATAAAATATTTAATTTAGCTATTAATATAGTATATGAATTTATATGTAATCATAAGTTTAAAGAAATTAGTAAGAAAAGTAAGATAATTGATTTATTTAATAATCATCCTTTCTTATTTTCATTTATTGTTATTATTATATGTTATATTCCATATATGGTTGCGTTCTATCCAGCTATAATGGGTTATGACCCATCTAATCAAATTAGAGAATTTATGGGTATGCATACTAGATATATGGATAGTGTTATATTACTTGATCCTAATGTAACTATAACTAACTTTAATCCAGTATTACATACTTTATTCTTAGGTAGTTGTTTTAAGATAGGACATGTACTTGGTAGTGATAATTTAGGATTATTTATATATTCATTCCTACAAGTATTAATAGTTGCTAGTACATTATCTTATTCAATATACTATATGAAGAAAAAAGGAGTAATGAATAAATTCTTATTTGGCGTACTTGCTATATATGCATTAGTACCAGTATTCCCATTTTATTCAATGGGTACAAATAAAGATATTATATTCTGTTGTTTTGTATTACTTTATTGTTTAAAACTATTTGATTTAATTAAATATGAACAAACAACTAAGAGTTATATATCATTCTTCTTAATAATGTTATTTACTACATTAACAAGAAACAATGGTATATATACCATTTTATTATCATTACCATTTGTTCTTATATGGTTAAAGAATAAACGTAAACAAGTACTTATTTGTTTAGGAGCTCTTCTTATATGTTATACAGGATATAATAAAGTAATACTTCCTGCATTTAAGATTAGTAATACAAGCATAAGAGAGATGTTATCAGTTCCTTTTCAACAAACAGCTAGACTTGCTAAATATCATCCAGATGCATTTAGTGAAGAGGATAAAGAAATAATTGATAAAATATTAATATTTGATACATTAGCAGATAGATATAGACCAGACTTATCTGATGCTGTAAAAAATAAATATAATATATATGCTACTAATGAAGATTTAATGAAATACTTTGGTGTATGGGCTAAAGGATTAACTAAATATCCAGTAGTATATGTAGATTCAACTATTAATAATATATATGGATATTTCTATCCAGATACTAGTAGTTGGTATTTATATTATAAGTATAATTCAAAATTAAAAGAGGCAGGATTTAATTATTATTATATATCTGAATTAAAAGGTATGAGAGATGGATTATCTAATTTTGGAGTAGCTTTCCCATATATACCTATAATAGGATTATTTGTTAATATAGGATTTATAGGATGGGTATATTTATTCTTATTTGTAGCGATAATAGTTAAGAAAGAATATAAATATATACCATTTACATTACCTGCATTATCATTCTTACTTGTTTGTGTAGCAGGACCAGCTAATACATATTTTAGATATGCATTACCTTATATAATGCCACTACCTATGACATTATGCTTATTATATTATGAATTTCAAAACAAAAAAGTGAAAATTGACAAATAAAATTGTCAATTTTTTTATTATATATATATAATTATAAAACAATATGATATAATTAGACTATATAAGATAAATAGGAGGATAATATGGATTATAATAGTTATTATACAAACACAACAAATCATCCTGAAGAACAAAATGAATATAAAGATCCAAATCAATTAGAACCTAAAAAAGCTGCTAGAGGCTATTTATTTATATTAATAATTGCAGCAGTAATACTTGGACTTTGGTTTTTAAATGAAAATTTAGGAGAAGATGATAATCAAGATAACTCTAATTCTGAAGTTACAAGTAATGTAGATAGTAATCAATAAAAGATATTTTATATCTTTTTTTTATGATATACTATTTAAGGATGTGATACTATGAAGGAAACTAAAGAAAATATTAAGAGAGTATATCACTTTTCAAAAGGTTCAAGAAAGTACTTAATAAAATTTTTTATATTATCTATAATATCATGTGCTATATATATATTAGTTCCAATATTAAATTCAAAACAACTTGTTAATTTAACAGGTAGTGTGTTTGATGAATTAATAGAAATAACTGTAATTTTATTTGTTGTTAATATGATATCTAATTTTATAGTGTATTTTAATCAGAAATATACACAAATATTCTTTAGAGAAACATTAAAGAATTTACAGATTGCTATTGGTAAGAAAATACTAGAAATAGAAGTATCATCTATTGATAACCATAATACTGGTGTATTTACGCAAAGGATTGCGAATGACACCAGTTCTTTATCAAAGATATTTGCTATAGGAGGTAGAATATTAATAAATATAATTACTGACTTGGGTGTCTTTGTAGCAGTATTTCTTATTAATAAGATATTCTTCATATATTATGTAGTAATTACTTTAATATTCTTGTATGTACAAAGAAGAAGAGTAAAAAAAGTAGGTATTTGTGATAAAGAATATAGAGTTCAAAAGGAAAAGACAGCTGGTTTAATAGCAGAACTAATACGTGGTATTAGAGATATAAAAATGTTAAATGCAGAAGATAGTTTTATGGATGAAACCAGCAAGAATATAGATGAATTAACAGATAGTGGGTATAAGATGAGTATTATTGATAGAAAATATCAATTGATAATTGCGTCTATTAAAGGTATAAATGAGTTATTGCTTGTATTACTTATTATATTCTTTGTTAAAGATTATTCACTTAAAATATCTCTTGGTTTAGTACTATATTCATATAGACAACATATATTTAATTTAGTATTTAATGTAGGTAATTTATTAGATTATGTTAAAGATTTTAATATATCATCTAATAGAGTATTTGAATTATTTGATAGTGAAGAGTTTAGTAAAGAGAATTTTGGTACTAAGCATTTAGATAATATTAATGGTAATTTTGAATTTAAGAATGTAACATTTGCATATAAAGATAAAGATGTACTTAAAAATATGAGTTTTAAAATTAATTCAGGTGAAACAGTTGCGTTCGTAGGTAAGAGTGGTGCAGGTAAAACTACTATATTTAGTTTATTATGTAAATTATATAAGATAAACAATGGTGTAATAACCATTGATGATATTAGTATTAATGATTTAGATAAAGAGTCTATAAGAGGTAATATAACTATAATAAGTCAAAATCCTTATATATTTAATATGAGTATTAAAGATAATCTTAGAATAGTAAAAAAAGATGTTACTGATGATGAGATTAAAGAAGCATGTAAATTAGCTTGTTTGGATGAATTTATTGATTCTTTAGAAGATGGTTATGATACTGTAGTAGGTGAGAGTGGAGTAGTACTTTCTGGTGGTCAAAGACAAAGACTTGCTATTGCGAGAGCACTAGTTCAAAAGACTAAGATAATACTATTTGATGAAGCTACTTCAGCACTCGATAATATTACACAAGCTAAAATACAAGAAGCTATTAATAATTTAAAACATGAATATACAATTCTTATAATTGCTCATAGATTATCTACTATTAAGAATGTAGATAGAATATTATATTTAAATGATGGTAGAATAGATATGGAAGGTACACATGAAGAATTATTAAGTAAATGTACTCATTATAAAGAATTATATGAATCAGAAATAGATAAAAATAATTAAAGATACATTGTATCTTTTTTTTTTACATATTATAAAGTAGGTGATAATATGAATTATAATATATTTATTAATCCAGAGTATTCAAGTAATGAGAATATAACTAATTATAATAGAAAAATAAGTAATTTAATTAGTGATAGTTTAAATAGTATGAATATATCTAATATTATAGTTAATATGTATAATGATAAAGATAAGATAGATTATATTAATAGATATATAAATGGTAACAATATAATTGTTACCATTGGTAATACTAGTGAAGGAATAGAAATAGTATATGGAATAAATAGAAATGATAACTTAGTATCTAGATTAGCTAATAATTTAGAAGATAATAATTTTAAAGTTAGTAAGTATTATCAAAGAAGAAGTAGTACTAATACTACTAAAGATTATGATAATATTATAAATAGTTTTCCAAATAATGAGTCTATAATTATTAGATATGATAATACTATAATAAATAGATTAGATGAATTATCTAATGTTATTACTAATACTATTAAGAGTTATTTAGGGTTAGCTAATGATACTTATATAGTTAAAAAAGGGGATAATATATATTCGATTGCTAGAAAGTTTAATACTACAGTAGATAATATTAAGAGATTAAATAATTTAACTAGTAATTATATAGATATAGGACAAAAACTTATTATTAAGAGTATACCTAGTACTATTAATACTAATATAGATAGTGATTACTATATAGTTAAAACGGGCGATACTTTATATAGTATAGCCCGTAAGTATAATATTAGTATAGACAATATAAAAAGTATAAATAGTCTTACTAGTAATATTATTAATGTTGGTATGAAACTTAAATTACCTAGTAATAATAGTATAGAGTATATAGTTAAGAAAGGTGATAACTTGTATAGTATTTCTAAAAAATATAATACTACTGTTAAAGATATAATGAATATTAATAATTTAAATAGTACTAATTTAAGTATTAATCAAAAACTTATTATTCCTAAATAAAAAAAGGCTATAGGCCTTTTATTTTGTTTTGGTATTTATATTTTCTACATCAGTTGATATTTCTTTAGTAGCGTAGTCTACATTTACAATTAATTTTTCATTTTCATCTATATTAGGTATAGTTACTTCTTTATCTAGATAATTGAAATATAATTTAGTAGTATTAGTGCTAAGAACTGTATTGATTGAATCTTTTCTTATTGATATTGTATTTGTAATATTGTTTTTATTATTATAAACAGTTATTAGTTCGTTGTTTTTTATTTCATCATTATAGTTGTTAAAATTTATATTAAAAGAAAAGAAATCTTCTTTTTCGTCGATTGTTTGTACATATGAATTTGAACTGTTTTTGTTATTATCACTATTAGTATTTGTATTACAACTAGATAAAGTTGCTGCTATTAAAGTAGCACCTAGTAATGCTTTAAATCTGTTATTTTTAAATAATTTAAATTTATTTTTTAATTTATCAATGTT
>Ga0247608_10006471_pt1 | contig 12299 bp, 24 predicted proteins | sample 176DNAGHGlowgp2_FD_193490 | JGI IMG/M metagenome (GOLD analysis project Ga0247608, IMG submission 193490) | Sheep rumen microbial communities from Palmerston North, Manawatu-Wanganui, New Zealand - 1766 DNA GHGlow gp2 | ecosystem: Host-associated > Mammals > Digestive system > Stomach > Rumen ... | reverse complement strand
CGTCGATACAGCAACGAAGACCGTTCATGATTTTGTCAAGATCAGTAGGAGGATCGTATTCAAACGCGTCCTGTGCGCCGAACAAAAGCGACATGGCTTTGATCGCAAGCTGTTCTTTATAGCTTGCCTTTGAAATTGTTTCGTTCAATTTGACTACAGGACACCAATCAGGCCGGCTGTCAAGGTTTACACGAACTGTACTGATGTCCAACTCAGGATGTCCAGACGTCATGGTGCAGTAGAACTTATCGACATCCATCTGGATTTTGCTCTTGCATTCGCTACAGGTTTCTGGTACTCTCAATCTCATACTAAGTCAATTCGCTTTCTTTACAGGATAAATATCAACAACTTGCGGCTGTGCGCTTTTAACAGCTGTCTTCAGTTTTTTTAAACATGGCTGACACAAATCAATTGTCGTGTTCCCATTGATATCTTTCAATACTGCGCCCATACCTTTAGTAGCGTTTCTCTGTTTACAAAGTTCACAAAGCATTTTCGTTTCCCCTTTCTTTTACTTTCCTTCCGTATTGACTCCTAACTATTACTTAAATTGTCATTGGTACCTGTCTGAATAACCCACTATTCCAAGAGATGCCATAAACATCTCTAACTCGTCTACAAGGTATTTTTCGCGCACAACCCCATGCTGACGGTATAGCAGTTCATGCGCACCTATGACATTTACATTGAGTCCTTTTTCTGTCGCCATATGCCTAACATAATCTGCCATCATTGCGTTTGGTTCAACAATTACATATCCGTTTTCTGCTGCAATGTTCAGTAGTTCTGTGGTCTTCCCAGAGCCTCTTGTTCCAATGACTCGTATCATGCTTCGCCTTCTAACTTAAATCCTCATTGTTGCCTTTGTGTTATTACCGTTCCCATCCGTTTCGGATAATCGCAACAGGCACTTCTATCAAATCATCTGCAAAATCATATGGACTTGCTCCCCATTCTACTTCTGTCCTGCCATCGTCATATACAACAATCCATTTGTAAATTGGTGCACTCATTCACTTCAACGTCCTTTCTTAATCAAATGCTCCTGCGTTTGCTCTCCATTTGGTTAGTGTTTCTATCTGTTTCTTAAGTTTTCTTATTCTCTCGTTTTTCTTGTGTATCAATTCCATTGCGTTAGTCAATTCTGTTCCAAGGCCTTCCTGCTCTTTCAGCAGGGCAAGGGCATCGGTTAGCAGTTCTTCCATGCACCCAATCGCTTCGCCATGACCATAGTGTGAGCAATCTCTACAGGCATCTGGCACATGGCAGATGCACCGTTCGATGTCATAGATTACATTCTCCCTGTCATGCATCGTCTGTTCTCCTTTCCCCGTAAGCATAGAACAAATTATCATTCGGACCAACTTCACCGTCCTTTCTTATCGAACACTTTTATGCAGGAACACCATGTCTGATTGATACCTCAATCCGTCCTTCCTGCAATTCTTTTAACCGTTCTTCGCATTGTTCCTGCGTTTCATAACCTGAACAGAATACCATGTTATCCGGCCCTCGCCTGTGTTCCTTTAGGTCAACGATAAAATATATTACTGTTCTACGAAGGTTAAACGGTTTCGTGCAGATAATGAAACGATCATCTCTGCATTTCACTCTGTACGGTCTTGTTTCCATTGGTAGATATACAGGATCGCCAACCTTCAAATCTTTCCAAATGTTCATGTTTACTCCTTCGCATAAGGTCGCTTTGATTAGCTTCTTCAAAAATCGCCCTTATCAGTAAATCCGCTGCAATTGCGGTTTGTACTTTGCTGGTAAAGTCATCTTCCTGCTGAATTTCATTTTTGAAGTAGTCAAGCAGTTCGTTTTTTGTATAACGATTATTGCTTTTCGTTCTATTCTTTCGGAATTCGGGACATTCATGTTTTCTGCCCATTTTCCTTCTATATCGTGCTTTTCTATATGCCATTCTTATCGGAACAATCCAGCCATTATCTGCTATCATGTACAAAACAACTCTGTTCATGTCGACTTCGCCGACCTTCCTGCGTTATCATTGTCTTTAGTTTCATAAAAGTCACCTTTACTTTATTTCCCAATTCTTTTTAATCGCAGCTATTGTGTCATAAGGTATCGCTATTGCATCGTCAAATCGACGACTGATGTAGAACCTTCCGTTCTTCTCGAAGTACCACAGTTTATACTCCTGTCCTCTACGGAATCCCATTGATCCGTCTCGGCCTTTAAACACTGCGGTGATTTCTTTTACACAAAGCATTCCCACTTCACCGTCCTTTCTCTATCCGCTGCCCATTTAGTTACCATTTGGATATTTTTTTGCTAACCACTTTTGGTAATCTCCTTCTTCTTGTTCAGACATTGGTTCTTTTAAGCAAATTGGATACTTACACAACCCGTCCCCAAGACAATATTCACAATTGCCGCACATATTATCATCCATTTACGTTTCCTTTCCTTTGACCATTTAGTTAATCATCAACATGAAAATGCCAATCTTTACAATAAATCCAACATAACAGAACTATTAGAATAATTCTTGAAAGCAAATAGCTCATGCTTTTCACACCTACCGTTAACCGTTCCATGTCCATCATTCCCACTTCATCGCCTGTCATATGCGCTTTGCCTGTTCAAACACTGATCGTATATCATCCGTTAAAAGTCCCTTGTAAAGTAACTCTTTGTATATCCATTCGTGCATCAACGACTTCCCCAGCAATATCCCGCGTTCTTCGCCTTGCTGGGCCGTTCCAGTCGATATGAACGTAATGCTGTCTGCTGTCTGTTGTATGCCCAACAAACTGTCCTGTTCTTTCAGCAGTAATATGGCATCACGAACCAATAACGCACACTGTGGCATTATTTCATCGAGCACAATTGCCAAACGTTCAAGGCGTTCGTTTAATAATTCTGGTTCTGTGTTCATTCGCTTTGCCAACCTTCTTGCTATATTATTTTCAAAGACTCAAGCGTTTCAATTCGCTTATATTGCAAAGTTTCTACTGACTAACATTCCACAGTTTTCGCTCTCTGATTTCAAAAAGCAAAATCCGTAATGTTAACCGTAAATCATGTTGGTCTTCATCTTTGTGTTCATACAACCATCCTAACGAATAAAGGACAGCAACACGCATTATGTCACGAATCATGGAATCGTCTTTGACTTCTTCCCACTCTGTTGGCGTTACCCTTGCTTCTTCAAAGCAAATTCTTGTTCCGTTTTCAATGCAATCATCAATAAAATCATGCTCCGGATTATAATCATCCACACGAAGATATGCACAGGCCTCGCCACGGGATATAAGTCGTGGATTGAAGGTTGAAATGTCGGAATAAAGTTCAACCGACTTGAAGTATGAAAGACAATTCAAACACTTTATGTCCAACTCGCCAACATTCTGGCCCTCCATTCCTCTCATCCAGTTTCCGCTTCCGCATTTCGGGCATGTCTTGTTTATCAGAAACATTCGAAACTCTTTTGCCTTCACTAACTCACCCCGTTTCCTTTCTTCCCAATACGCTTATATTGCGAAGTTTCAACTCCGGTTCTGCCAAACCTTCAAGCCAGCTCATTACTTTATCGGTTGTGTTCAAATGATCACTCCCTTTTGTATCTCGCGTCATAGAATTTGACCAACTTTGTATCTCGCGTCATAGAATTTGACCAACGCTTGACGGCATTCTGAGTGAGGAATATCATTCGCCAGTACTCGTAGCAACAGGGGGCGAACATCGACATAACTTGCCAGACCGTGATCCAGTTTTTCAAGCTCGCACTCAATAAACAAAGGCCTTCTGATACTTGCACATTTACGGCATGGGATACGTTTCATATTATTACACTCCTTTATTTAACGCCGGCGCGTTCATACGCCGACTGCTTTCGTAATGATTGATACTCATCAATCGATATTTCCATGCATCTAATGACAGACTGATCATGCTTTACACCCGGCATTGCACGGGCATAATCACATGCTTCCAAAACAGACTCGGCACAAACGGCGAAGGTAATAGGGAAGTAATGTTTCGCACCATGATGACCGTGCTTACAGGTAACGGCATAATACTTCATATTCATATCACCGCCAGCGGAGGGGCCGGTTCCTGCGCAGGTGGGAGTTCACAAGCATATCTTTCGTCTCCGTCCATTTCAACAGGATCTTTTTTGATGCGTGGTTTATATGGGCCTCGTTTACCATCAGGACGTTTTTTGGGACGATATCCTTGATAAAACGCAAGTACGATATCGTGGTAACGTTTGTTGATCTTTTCAATATCGGTGATATAGACTTGCGTCGAAGCGATAATCTCCTGATAGGCTTTAATCATCGCCTGTTGTGAATCGATCATGGCAGCTTGCGATCGGAGCATCAAGGCGATCTCTTTCATCACACAGGTGGTATAATCGCCTTTGCACTGGGACATAAACGGACACTTGTGTTTTTCGCAGCGGTTGGACGCGCTGGCAAGTTTCATCGCCATTTCGAGCGGCATCATACTGAACCTCCTCGCTATACAAAAACCACCCATGCGATGTGCATGGGTGGCGTGTTAAGCATAACCGGTTGGCGTATTCCGAATCAAATATATGATCAAGCCAACCAGAACAATGATAGCTATAATAGTTTTCATACGGCCTCTTCTTTCTTTTTGCGGGTCGTTTTCTTTTCTGGTGGCGGATACGGACTGTCGAGCATACCTTGCTCAATCAGCCATGCGATGCCAACGGCGACCGCGTCTGATTCGTCGTCGCAAGCATATTCGTGTTCGCCGACAAACTGTTGCAGCGAAGCGGCAACGACTTCCTTTTCGGCAAGCTGATCGTTTGCTACGAGCTTTTTGACGGTCTTCGGGTGTACTTCCTCAAACTCTCGCCCGCCAAGACCCCATGCATAAAGGTCGGAAACACCGACAACCTTATGCAGTACTTCAATCACGCGAGAGTTTCGAGGACCGCCCTGTTTGTCCAGTGCCTGTTCACGAACAATTACAGACAGAGGACTGAGCATCAGATACCGCCGTAGTTCGCTGGCAATTTCAGAAAGAATCTCGCCGTCGCACTTTGTTTTGTCGCTCTTGTTGTTAATGTTGCTTGTCTCCTATACGGCAACCTTTCGACCGCGAGGATAATACCGCAAATGCGCAAATCCGGGACGACGGAATGAAAAGTCGCATGCGATAATATCCGTGTATTCTGGGATGCGTTCGGTCATGACAGCGTCACCCCTTCGTAGTCAGATGGTTTACTGTATGCAACGCCTGTTCCGGTATATGTGTCTCCTACGCATGTCACAACAATCGGCTGATTTTTGCGCTTGTCATTGACGTCATATGCAAACATCAGACGGACAATCGCGTGTCCGAGATGGTCATCCTGTTTATCGCCGGCGAGGAAAGCGTAGATATGCTGAAGTGCATGGTTCAGATGGTCCTCTGTCGCGATCTTGGTATAGTTCCTTTTATCGAATGTCTCTCCGTACTTGTCGGCGCCTTCCTTTGCTACCTTTGCTGCATCAAACATCGCAGAGATCGGGAGCAGATGAAAACCATAAGGCGTCTTTGACTGTTTCCCGCCGTTATCATTTGTAACAACAGGTGCATCTGGTTCGACACCGAAGATATAATTGGGTTCGCTCATATATACGCCTCCAGTTGTGCTTCATGGTCAATTGGTACTTCTGTAGCGATAATGTATGTAGGGTCTTTAATATAAAGGCAGCAATCGCAGATTCCGGTATCCCTGAACTCCTTGCATGGACACTTGGTGTCAGGAGATTTCTCTGGTTTGCTCAGACAGTATCCGTTGTTCTGTTTGATGCGTTTCTTGGTTCCGCGCACAAAAGAGTCATCTGGATTCAGCATGAAGCCGGGTTTCATTCGCCATCCACCTCGTCACATCCACAGCCGACAGGGTCGGAATCCGGATCATCTGCACCAACAGGCACGTTGAACTCGCCCTCTTCCGTCTTCGGAACATTAATGATCTCGTGATACACATACCGAACAATAGCGCCGTCTTCCATCTTCATGATAATGGAAGCGGGATAGGGAATATTGGTCTTGGTCATCGAACCGAAGGACAGCGCCTCGGCCTCTGCCGGTTTGATATGAAACGATTCACACTTGTCGGCGTCTTCCTGCTTGAAATAGATCTCGCCGCAAATATCACACTGGTAATTCGTAACTTCAGTCATTGTTTTACTTCCTTCTCCGGGAGGAATCCCGGCAATACTTTGTCTGTTTCGATTTTAAGCAGCTCCATGAGACGTCTCATCTCCGGATACGCTGCCGGCGAAGAGCGAAGGTCATAGATATGCAGAAGCTCGCGGAGGTTTACTTTCATTACGATCTTGCAGGCCGTTGAATTCGGCAGGACTTTACGGGCGTCCTGATTCTTCATGCCCATGATGATCATACGCTCGTATGCGTCTTCCGCGAGTTGCATTGCGTCGTCCCATTGGCGGGATGCTTCATATATCTTGTCGACATTATTGTAGTTGTAATACGGATCGAATTCTTTATAGAACAGAGGACGGATAAACTTGATGCCGCCCTCGTCCTTGCTCTCGTTAACATAGCGCTGGCTTTCGATAGCAAAGCTTGCATGCCTATGCCGCGTCAATTCAGCCATCACATCACGCGAAGTTGTAATCCCGTACATAATATCGCCGAACTCAATCGGCGATTCATGGCCTTTTGTCCTTAACACTTCCAGAAACCTGCGATAGGAGTCTTCGGTGATCTTCTCTTCACTTCGCCAGCAGTTTCTCCCGGCGATCTCAATGCACCTGAATCGGTCTATGCCTTCATCTAAGGTGCGCGGGCGGATGACTTCGACACTTTGGTCAATAATCCTCACCTCTCTTCGTCCTCCTCATCAAACTCAAGCATGTCCTCGGCATCATCCTGCCGGAAGTCTGTTGGCAGATCCTTCGGGTCAAGGGAGAAACGCTTCATCAGCGTCATAGGAGTTTTCGTTGACGCGAGTACGGTGCCATCATCGAGCAGGATAATGGCGCGGTGTGACCTACCTCTGGAACAGTCAATGAATTGCCCACGGCCTTTCGCGACGTCCATAATCCGGTTCGCTGTTATGGTCTTCGGCGGGATGATCACAAGAACACGGCCAGTACTCACGACATTGTTCATGCCGATATGGGCAAATGGTGCTGTAGCCATTTAGTTGCCCTCCCATCAAAACTCAAATGACTTGGCAGTGCAGAAAAAGACATGATTGAGACTGAAGATATCCTTTGCAATCTCCTGATACAGCGTCGACTTATACCCGTTGGGATCAGACATGTCATCAGCATCAACGCTTACCACGCTCCGGTCAAAGGCGACATAGGTCGCATCGCCAAACGGAGTATTATATGTCCGTATGTTGTGGATTGCGGGATTTCTCGCGAATGCCCGTTTGATTAGATCCACTTCGCTTGCATTATCATAATTGACATTTGCCGGAATGACGTTGATGTTGAGTGTCACATTGCCGAATTCTTTTCTTGCCGGGATCAGACGGCGGAGCGCTTCGCACTTGTCCTGATTGCTGACCAGAATACTCAGCATAACTTCATCGTTGTCGTACTTAACCTCGACTTCCTCGTCGAGATCGAACAGTTTTTTTACTTCGTTGGCGAACACAACCCAAGGGGAATACATTTTGACGTTTTCCATGATTTATTACTCCTTTAAATGTACTGTTGTATCTATATCAACAAGCTTTACATTTTCTTCCTTTTCGTAGGCATCAAGGTAAAGTTCATTTGTATAGCAGTTATACGTGACTTCATACAGACGAAGGTTTTCACCCATGTCGATCAGGATCGCTTTCTTGCATCCGAGGATGTGCGCAAACCAAACCATCTGGATGCCGGTGATATCGTATTCCTCTCCGTATTTTCTTTTGACAACTTTGATCACGGCGTTCTTTGCCGCGACCTCAAACTCATAACTCGTCATGCTGTTTATCCTTTCTTTATTCGCAATACGAATACAGGCAATACGGGCAGCCGGTGATCAGACAGGAGCCAGCTCGTTCGACCGAATATCCTTTTTCGCTGTAGATCTGACGGCGGCATTTAAAACAGATGCCATCACCCGGCGCAAAATGCGGCAGGTTGTGTGCATCGCAGTATTCTTTCTGCGCGATGAGAGCAGCTTCAACATCATAATGCTCTTCCATATTGAACCTCCATTGAAGTAAACTTCAACAACTTCACTCATGATGCAAAGTTTGTTTTTGCGTATTCTCCAAAGAATTCTAAAGCAGCATGATCATAAGCTTGTGCTGCTTCTTCCTCTGTAGGAAATGATCCGAGATAATATTGCTTGCCATCATGTTGTATAGTAGAGAAGAATGTTCGTCCATTTGTTGCACTGAATACACCTTTGTATTTTGAATGAAGCCGTTTTTTGTTTTCTCTACGATTCATACAATTATTTACCTGATCACAAACACGAAGGTTACATTTTCGATTGTCTTGAGTGATTCGGTTTATATGATCAATGACAACATTGTCGTTATCAATGACGCCCATGATTAATCTATGCATGCTAATTTGTTTTCCAGTCGTTGGATTTCGAGCATGAGCATACCCGTTGTTTGATAACCATGTATATTGCAATACAATAGGCAAGTCTTCAGAATCAAATACAAATACATCTTCGCTGTTCGTTGAATGCATATATACAACGTTATCAATTACCGAATAATTATTGCCTTTTCGTTTACCAGCTATAGCAGCCGCTCGTTGTTCTTTGCCGTAGCAACCGCACGACACGACGGTTCCTCTAACTAATGGCGAATAATCTGTTTCTTTAATATTGCCACAATCACAACGCGCAAGAACACGTTGTTGACCATACTTACCTCTTGGCAATAAACCTATGATTGTATATCGGCCACGGCGTTCACCAACAAAAGGCTTATTCATTCCAATGAAGCAAAAACGCAGCACTAACCGCCTTGAATGACTGCTTGCCATCCATTGAACGGAAGACAATGCCTTCGCGCATGGTATCGGCCAGCTGGCTCTGACCGTCAGCATAAGCAAGAATCTCGTCCACCGTATCCGGGAGAACGTATCCAACCTGAACGATCGGGACGAAGTTCAATCCGTGCTGTTCACAGATCGACTTGGCTGTCAATGAGTCCACACGACCGGACGGATAGATCAGATTGAACACGTAGAGATCAGGTTCCTTGACACCGTACTTGTTCTTCTGGACTTTCGGCGCGATACACTCTCCCTGAATTGCGATCCAGTCGCGATCACCGATCATGTTTCTTAGAGCGTTCTCAATCTGATAACGATCGGAAACGCACCAGTAAGACGAACCATCCGGATGTGCAAGACGCATGTTGCGGGAGCAGACGATATACTCGAACTTATCCCGGAACAAACCTTTATGCCGTACAAGGCAGAAGGAACCGGACTGACCATCGACCTTCTCTGTAGCGATCCATTCACGCTTGTCGTTCACGATCCAAGGCATATTCTGGACGCGCTCTTCATCGGTCTTACTGATGAACGAAGGGAAGCCGCCTTTACGCGGTTTCGGAATGACCAACTTACGGAACCACTTAAAACGCATGAGGAACGCCGGGTACTTCTTTTTCTTCTTGCCGGCGGTTTCATCCGGATCTTTGTCCATTGTCGGCTCATACTGTTTGACGCCAATGATATCGGTCACATCATCACCGATCTCACAGTCACGGTACTCCTCCGGCAGGATGTCCAGCGGGAAGCAGATGCCTTGGCTGGTAACCCCGGCCATACGCATTGTCTTGATATGAAATTTCTTCGGACGCAGGAACTCAAACTCAGGCTTTTCGGGCATGACCGAATCGATCTCACAAAAGACCACACGGTCACCGATATGGAAGTCTGTCGTTACAATTACGTGCCAGCCCTCAACAGTTGCGAGAACGATCCGGTCGCGCCCCTCAATCGGGGCGATATCGGTAATGGTTTGAATGCTCGCAAGCTTACGCATATATTCTTCTCCTCTCAGATGGATAAATAAAAAGACGCCCCGAAAGGCACCTCTATTATATATGGGTGCTTTATCCCTGTCTGTGTAAACACTTTCAAGAAATTTTGTCGTAGGCGTTAACCCAGTTTTCAATGACATCGGGACGGCCATAAGCTTCCTTCGGCGACCAGCTGCGGATCTTAATCCAGTCACCTTCATGGATCGGCTCTTTCTCGAATGTCTTCTTGAGGATCTTCATTTGACCTTTCTTGCCGGTTGCGACCGAATACAGTTGAAGGCGAGGGGAGTACTTGGTGTCAACCTCGAGCGCGATATAGACGCCTTTCGCGTCCGGGACAACAGACGTCGGCTCTCCGTACAGCTCCTGCTCGTAGCGAATCATATCCAAAGGATCGTCTTCAAGGCCGTCAAGATCGGAGTGCGTCTCGCCGAGGAGATCCGGTGTTCCGAGTTCGTAGTTCATGAGCGCTTGCATACGCGCAGCCTGAGACGCAGGAACGAGCGTCGTCTTGAAACAGTTAGGTCCATTGTAGAACGCATCGTAAAGCTTCAACAGACGCTTGATGCAACCGAACTCGCTGAAGTAGTTCGCCTTGATCAGCTTCTCGATGACGGCGGTATTCAGCGCGCCGGTGTACAGGGTCATGTCACGGAGAAGCTCAACGAAGGTGGAGTATTGGCGATCGCGAAGATTATACAGGGCTTCGGCGTCTTTCAGCCCGATGCCCTTGACCGTTGTCAGGGAGTCGGAGATCACATGGTTGACCGGGTCTATATAGAATGAGCGGTTATCCTGACGGAACTTCGGCTTGCTGATATTGATGCCGCGCAGTTTGGCGATCGCCTTGCCGGTGGCGATATCGTCGTCGTTCGCGGCATTCTTCATGTACGCGGCGACGAACTGTTCCGGATAGTAATGCTTGTAATAACCACAGAGATAAGACAGAAGGGAATAGGCGACGGCGTGGTTGCGGTTAAAGCTGTACGCGCTGGCGTCCTCAATCACTTTTAGGTATTCCTTGCATTCCTGTTCTGCTTCGGCCTGTGGTTTGTCTGATGTTTTGCAGTATCCCGACAAGATTTCGGGCATTGCCTTATCAATCTTTTCACGATCTTTCTTTCCGATAGCACGTCGGATCGTATCAGCATATGAGGCAGACAGGCCACAGATGTCTTTAAGGAACGATATGACCTGTTCCTGATAGACAAGATATCCAAGTGAATCCGCGAGAATAGCATCGATTTGCGGAGTCGGGTTCTTGTGCCTGTTACGTGCAAACAACTGGTCTCGATATGACGCACCAGAAGGACGCAAGGCGGCATTTACAACGGTAATCTCATCGATACTGTGCGGTTTAAACTTGCGTATGGAGTCGGCGGCGAACTGGGACTCAAACTGGAATATGCCCAACTGGTCTTTGCAGATATCCTCCCAGACAGCATTGTCGGAAAAGTCGATCTCATGCATGCGCGGATATTTGATGCCGGCAAGCTTACAGCAATCCGCGAGTACCTGCACCGTCTTCAGAATCAGCATATCGTATTTGACCAGATTAACGTCGTGCGCCTCGTCCATTGACAGGAGTAGGCAACGTTCGCCATCCTTGTTGAAAACGCCCCAGTGATCGTCCAGCGTTTCGCATGAGATGACCATACCGGCAGGATGAACGGACTGGGACACACGAGTGCCGACAATGCCGTCGAAATAATAGAACAGTTCGGAGTGTTTAAGTTTTGCCTTTTCTGGGTCGGATTTGAACTCTTCCTTGATCTTTTTCAACTTCAGCGGATGGTATGGATTGGCGTTGTCAAACTTATACTTAACCTTATCCATGCGTCCGTTCTCTTTGAACTTCTCAGGATGATGCTCGCGCTCCCATTTAATAGCCAGACCGCCGCCGCAGTCATCTATAAACGCAAGGTCAGCGATGGTTCCGTAGGACGCGACACGGGCGCAATACTTTTCGCCGAACTTATTGATGATATGATCGAAAATGGCGGGGCGGTCTGAGTCAATACAATCGCTGTCAATATCACCTAACTCGACCCGTGCGCTGTTGCAAAAGCGCGAGAAAACAGTATTGTACGTCACCGGGTTTGTGTCGGTAATATCAGTCACATACGCCACGCAGGAACCGGTGACAGAACCGCGCCCGGGGCCGATGGGCTTGCCGGTTGACCTGCACCATGAAATGATCTCGGCCATCGAAAGCATAAAACCTGACATATTTGTCTGGTGGAACGCGTCGAACTCCTCCGGGATATTTCGGCGGAACTCTGGTTCCTGCTCCTTCGGGATAACCCCGGCGGCAATC
>Ga0247608_10006469_pt1 | contig 12303 bp, 10 predicted proteins | sample 176DNAGHGlowgp2_FD_193490 | JGI IMG/M metagenome (GOLD analysis project Ga0247608, IMG submission 193490) | Sheep rumen microbial communities from Palmerston North, Manawatu-Wanganui, New Zealand - 1766 DNA GHGlow gp2 | ecosystem: Host-associated > Mammals > Digestive system > Stomach > Rumen ... | reverse complement strand
GATCGACACCAATCGAAGTCTCGATGACGTAGGGAACATACGACTCACGGGTTTCGGGATCAAAGTACTCGATCTTCTTGCCGCTGTACTTGGCATGCTGCGAAAGGTCGAAGTTGGTGCGAGAGTGAATGCCCTCAACCTCCTTGAAGCCGAATGGCATATTGAACTCGATATCGGTGGCAGCATTGGCATAGTGAGCCAACTTCTCATGATCGTGGTAGCGATACATTGCATCACCGAAGCCGAGAGCCTTGTGCCAGGCGAGACGGGTCTTCTTCCACTTGGCAAACCAGTCAAGTTCGGTGCCAGGCTTGATGAAGAACTGCATTTCCATCTGCTCGAATTCGCGCATGCGGAAAATGAACTGACGTGCCACGATCTCGTTACGGAAGGCCTTGCCAATCTGTGCGATGCCGAAAGGCAGCTTCATGCGACCAGACTTCTGCACATTGAGGTAGTTGACAAAGATGCCCTGTGCGGTCTCGGGACGGAGATAGATCTTCATGGCACCATCGGCAGTGGAACCCATCTCGGTGGAGAACATGAGGTTGAACTGACGTACGTCGGTCCAGTTGCGAGTGCCGCTGATGGGGCATACGATCTCCTCGTCGAGGATGATCTGCTTCAATTCCTCAAGGTCCATCTTGTTCATGGCGTCGCTGTAACGCTGATGCAGTGCATCCCACTTGGCCTGATGCTCCAGCACGCGGCCATTGGTAGCGCGGAACTGAGCCTCGTCGAAAGCCTCGCCGAAACGCTTGCGAGCCTTCTCGATCTCCTTGTTGATCTTATCTTCAATCTTGGCGAGCTGCTCCTCGATGAGCACATCGGCACGATAGCGCTTCTTTGAGTCGCGGTTGTCGATGAGCGGGTCGTTGAATGCATCCACATGGCCCGAAGCCTTCCAGACTGTCGGGTGCATGAAGATGGCAGCATCGATGCCCACGATGTTCTCGTGGAGCTTGGTCATTGCCTCCCACCAGTAGCGCTTGATATTGTTCTTGAGTTCAACACCATTCTGACCGTAGTCATAGACTGCGCCCAGTCCGTCATAGATTTCACTCGAAGGGAAAACGAAGCCATACTCCTTGCAGTGGGACACCAGCTTCTTGAAAACATCTTCCTGATTTGCCATATCTTATTCAATTAATAATTAACCAATAACAATTAACAATGATTTTAGCCTAGAACCATCATTGCTGATAGCAATTATTGCTAAAAACGGCGCAAAGTTACAAAAAAACTATGAAAGTTGAAAATATTTTGTCAAATATTTGCAGTTTTTGTCTTTTTTTACGTCAAAAATTAGGATATTTCAAAATGTATTTGTATATTTGCAGCAAAATCACACAATCTTAAACATACGCTATGAATCGTTATTTATCATTAGTGACACTGTTGGCCCTTGGCTTGACAGCCTGTCAAACGCAAAGCGACCAGAACTCGCTAGCTCCTTATGTTAGTCCCCAGTATGCTGCAGCTCCTTTCGATATGCCTGCTGTGGCTACTGTCAATATCCCTGCTTATAGCGTTAGTCTTAGCGACTTTGGCGCCAAGGGCGATGGCGGCACTCTCTGCACCGAAGCCTTTGCAGCAGCCATGAAGGCCCTTGACGAGAAGGGCGGTGGTCATCTTATTGTTCCCAGTGGCATCTGGCTCACGGGTCCTATTCAGTTTGTTTCGAATGTTGATCTGCATGTTGAGCAAGGTGCACTTGTACTTTTTACCACCGACTACGATGCCTATCCAGAAGTAACCACAATTTACGAGGGTAATACTTCGACCCGCAAGATGGCTCCTCTCTATGCCTACGAGGTCAACAACATTGCCATCACCGGTTCAGGTTCTTTCGACGGACAAGGCCAGGCTTGGCGTCCCAGCAAGAAGGGCAAGTTCACTTCCAGCCAGTGGAGCACGCTTACTTCGGGCAGCGGAGTTGAGGTGAACAGCGTCTGGTATCCGAATGCGAAGGAGGATGACTTGAAGGGCGTGGAAGACAAGCCCGATATGCGTCGTGTGACGAATCGTCCTGTGTTGCTTGACTTTATCCGTTGCAATCGCGTGTTGCTCAAGGATGCCACTTTCTCGAATTCACCTGCCTGGAACATCCATCCTTTGATGTGCGAAGACCTTGTCATCGACAATGTCACCATCCGTAACCCCTGGTTTGCACAGAATGGTGATGGCCTCGACCTCGAGTCCTGCAATCGTGTGCTGATTCTCAACTCCACCTTCGATGTGGGCGACGATGCCATCTGCATCAAGTCGGGCAAGGACAAGGAAGGTCGCGATTGGAAACGTCCCTGCCAGAACGTCATCATCGATGGCTGCACCGTGCTGCATGGACACGGCGGCTTCGTGATTGGTTCGGAGATGAGTTCTGGTGCAAACAACATCTACGTGCACAACTGCCTCTTCAATGGCACCGATACGGGTCTGCGCATGAAGTCGACACGTGGTCGTGGTGGTGTGATTGAGAACATCTATATCGACCAGATCAATATGGTTGCTATCTCGGGTGATGCCTTCACCTTCGACCTCTATTATGCCAACAAGCCTGTAGGAGGAAAGGCCGATAAGGACAGTTCGGCAGAAGATGCCGTGCCACCAGTAACCGAAGAGACTCCTTGCTTCCGCAACCTTTACATTTCGAATGTCATCTGCCAGGGTGCAAAGCGTGCCATCTGGTTCAATGGCCTCCCCGAAATGCCTCTTGAGAATCTGCAGATGCGCAATTCCCTCTTCGTCGCTGATAAGGGTTGCGAGATGCATTATGCCAAGGACATCACCTTCGAGAATGTCACCATTCAGAACTCGAAGGGTGAGCGTGTTATCACGGCCGACGTTACCAACTTTGTAGAGAAGTAATCTCGCGTTGTTCAAGATATAATTAGGGCTGGCTCCGTTTTTGGAACCAGCCCTATTTTTTTATTATAAAGAGCTTGTCATTTCAATAACCTACCGCCATCAATCACAAGCGAAGTGCCAGTGACCCATGCAGCTGCATCGGAAAGGAGGTAGATGATGGAGTGTGCCACCTCTTCGGGTTTCCCGTAGCGACGGAGTGTATAGAGTTCCTTGTCCTTGACGATTAATTCGTCGGGGATTGCTCCTATGCCCAGCGTTGTTTCGATGGTGCCTGGAAGGACGGCATTAGCTCGTATGCCACGGCCTCCTAATTCCACCGCGCAAGTACGCATAAAGGAGTCGATGGCAGCTTTGGAGGAGGCGTAGATGCTGTTTGCAGGAGTGCTCAATGACGCTGAGATAGAGGAAGTGAACACGATGGAACCACCTTTCGCAATCTTCCTCTTCTTCAGCAGGCCTTTGGTCAAAAGTATAGGGGCAAAGACGTTGGTTTGATATACCTTGTCAAGGTCTGCTTGTTCAATGTAGTTGACGGTGACAAGGCTATTCTGCCCAGCATTATTGACGAGACCATTTAGCGAAGGTGTTTCGGCAACAAGTCTGTCAATATCCTCCTGTTTGCAGAGGTCTGCTACGATCTGTATGTGTCCATCGCCTTCAAGTTGGCTATAAGTTTCTGCAAGGCGTTCTTCGTTACGGCCTGTGATGACCACACGAGCCCCAAGTTTGGAACATTCGATGGCAGTCGCCCGTCCGATACCAGACGATGCACCTGTTACTAGAATGGTCTTTCCTTCAAGGGAAAATGGGTTGTAGGTTTTCATATCTTTTCTTCTTTCAATTAACAATCTGGCCTATATGTTATGTGCATACTCTGAATCGTATATATCAATAGGGGCAACAACTTCTTGTTCCAAACTGATATGCCTCTTCTTGAGTATCTCTTTTAATCCAATCGTGTTGTATGATTTTACTTTTCGAAACTTGCATAGCTCAATTCCAAATTGCTCTTTGTACACATAATGTATAAGTTCAGAGCAATAAAAGAGGCTATTATTTGGCTTGAAAGCAGAATCATATTTTCGACCAAGTAAATGCTTGTACTTTATCTTGATTGGCTTGTCTATTACTCTCTTTGCCCACCATTGCCCATTCTTGCCACGAGCAATGAAAGTGTCTAAAGGAGTCAGCTTTAATGTACTTGATGCTTCCAGCACGTAAAGGTCATTGCCTTTTTCTATCACAATACCACAATGACTCAGTACGGAAGTGGTAGCATATTGAATGGCACAGGATTGATCAGACTTGGAAGTATGAAAAATCATATCGCCTTCTTTTAGATTGCTCACGGACGTTTGTCCTGAACAATAACGAAAGCCGCCAATTAAGATTAATAGTATTGTAATGATGATTGATATCTTGAGTTTCATTTTAGTTCAACGTTCTTGATTAGCTTTTCGTGCTGGTTTCAAAATAATAGAATAAAAGTAAGGATAATTGGTAGAACAACACAGATGATTACAGAGCTTAATTTGTAGTTCCAACCAATCTTTTTGAACCATTCGAGAAAAGCGACTGTTTTTTCGAACCAATAGTCACAGTCCTTGACGAAATGCCGGTCGAAAATGAAGATGCCGGCCCAGAAACTGAGAACTGCAAGCGAGAATGCGAAGGTTCCCAGCTTGTAGTCAAGGAGCACTGCCCAGAATAGTGGAATAAGACAGTAATATACAACGATGTTTACAGCATTGTAAGTAGTGTGAAACTTATCCGCAAGCAGCATAAGTACATCGACAACCTTGTCAAATATCTTTTTAATCATTATGTGGATTGTATATTTTCCCCCATTATACTTCTTTGAAATAAATGGTTTCAGGATGCTCTCCAAATATGAAATGGACGACATTGCAGAGCCATACTTCTTGATCGAACCCATCTACGCCGTTTACACGATACGTGCCTCCAAGTTGATCATGCCCTACCATTTCCAAAGAAGAATAACCGGCTTGGTCATCCAAAGAGATATCGAGGGTTACATAGAGACCGTCGGTTGTCAGGAAGTCAAGAAAGGTGTCGGCTCCATCGACCATTTCCAGGTCTTCTTGGAGGCCATCCCATTCCGGTAGAATCACAAACCATCTTCCATCTTCCCATTTTTCGAATGTTAGTTCCATAGTTTTTTGATTTTTAAGTAATAGTTTATTGTGTCGCTCCTTTCAAAGATGAATAGGAGCTGACATTAATATGTGTAAAAAAGACAAAAAGGTAAACTGCTTAATTTATTTGCAAGAAAATCAACAACATACGGAGGCCACTAGATATGACCTCCGTATGTGTAATACGAATAGATTAATTGATTGATGTAATCGACTTACTTCTTGTTGATGTAATCTACAATCCACTGACCGACTTCCTTGGTGCCGTATTTTGCGCCACCTTCAACCTGAATTTCGGGAGTGCGGACGTTCTGAGCCAGCGACTCATCGACAGCCTCGCGGACGAGGGCGCCTTCTGCCTTGAGACCGAAGTACTCGAAGAGCATGGCTACTGAGAGAATCTGAGCCAGGGGGTTAGCGATGTTGAGACCCTTGCCCTGTGGCCATGAACCATGGATTGGCTCGAAGACAGGGGTGTGCTCACCTGTAGATGCGGATGGGAGCAGACCCATCGAGCCGGTGATGCAACTTCCTTCATCGGTCAAGATGTCGCCAAAAGTATTTTCGGTGACCATCACGTCAAAGAAGCGTGGCTCCTGGATCATGCGCATCGAAGCGTTGTCAACGTACATAAAGTCGGTGGTAACGTCGGGATACTGCTTCATAACCTCCTGTGCAACCTTGCGCCAGAGACGGGAAGAAGCCAGGACGTTGGCCTTATCGACCACAGTGATGTGGTTGCGACGCTGACGGGCATACTGATAAGCCACGTGCAGGATACGTTCCACTTCGGGACGCGAATAGTAGTTGGTGTCGAATGCGTCTTCTACACCATTCTCGTTAATGGCAGGCTCCTTCTTCTGACCGAAGTACATACCACCGGTGAGCTCACGGATGCAGATGAAATCGGCACCTTTCACAACCTCATCCTTCAAGGGAGACTTGTGTACGAGGCAGTCGAAGGTGGTGACTGGACGGATATTGGCAAAGAGACCGAGTTTCTTGCGCATAGCAAGCAGACCCTGTTCGGGACGAACCTTTGCATTCGGGTTGTTGTCGTACTTGGGATCACCTACGCTGGCAAAAAGCACGGCATCGGCCTCCATACAGGTCTGGAAGGTCTCCTCAGGGAAAGGATCACCCACCTTGTCGATGGCATCCGCTCCGCAGATGGCATATTTGTAACTCAGTTCATGACCGAACTTCTTGCAAATGGCCTCAGTCACGGCGAGACCTTGTTCCATAATCTCGGGTCCGATACCATCGCCCGGGAGGACTGCTAATTTGAGTTTCATATTATTCGATAATTATTAATTGTTCATTGTTAATTGATTGCGTCCTTCTCGTCTTCAAGCATGTTGAGCATCTTGATGGTTGCCTTGATGGCGGCTTCCGTCTGGTCGGCATCTAGGCCTCGGGTGCGATAGACCTTTCCTTCGTACTGCCATGTGATGGCAGTCTGGACAAGGGCATCGGTGCGTCCTCCAGGAGGAATGGTGACCACGTAGTTGGTGAGCCAGGGGAAGGTGCGGTCCAGTTTGTTGCGATAGATGTGACGCACGGCACGTACAAATGCATCATACTGACCGTCGCCCGTGGCAGACTCCTCGTATTGCTGCCCGTTGATGTCAAGTTTTACGCAAGCCTGGGGATGCAGACCATAGGCAGTCGAAACCATATAAGAGACAAGTTTGATGCGTTCGGATGGCGCGTCGTGATGCAGGACATCTGAAATGATGTAAGGAAGGTCCTCAATGGTTACGTGTTCCTTCTTGTCGCCCATTTCATTGATTCGCTCGGTTACACGGCGCATGTCGTAGTCGTTCAAACTAATGCCCAACTGTCGCAGATTCTGCTCGATGTTGGCTTTGCCCGACATCTTGCCAAGGGCATATTCGCGGCTGCGTCCGAAGCGTTCGGGCAGCAACGGATTGACGTAGAGTTTGGCCTTCTTGTCGCCATCGGCATGAATGCCTGCTGTTTGCGTGAAGACATTTTCGCCTACGATGGGCGCATTGGGTGCTGTAGCAATGCCACTATAACTCTCCACCATGCGACTCAGGCTGTTGATGCTCTGCTCAATGACGTTCAGTTCCGAACCGGGTATCATATCCTTGATGACAGCCACCACGCTTGCGAGCGAGGCATTGCCTGCTCTTTCGCCAAGACCGTTGACCGTGGTGTGAACACCTTGGGCACCGGCTTTTACTGCTGCCAGCACGTTGGCTACAGCCAGGTCGTAGTCATTGTGGGCATGGAAGTCGAAATGGAGTTTCGGATATTTCGCTACCATCTGCTCGAAGAAGTGCTTAGTCTGGCTTGGCGAGAGGATACCCAACGTGTCGGGTAGCATAAATCTCTGAATGGGAGCATCGCTCAAGGCCTCCATCATGTCCATGACATACTTGAAGGAATACTGCATACCGTTTGACCAGTCCTCCAGATAGATGTTGACGCTCAAACCGGCTTCGACAGCCATATCGATGTTACGACGAATGTCGGCCCAGTGTTCTTCGGGCTGTTTGCCCAATTGGGCTGTGCAATGCTTTTCAGAGCCTTTTGCCAGCAGGTTGATGACCTTGCCTCCTGCCTTGCTGATCCATTCAATGGAAGCACCATTGTCGCAGAAACCAAGGACTTCTATCTTGTCGAGGTATCCGGCCTCCTTAGCCCATTCACATACCTTGCATACACATTGGAATTCGCCATCGCTGACGCGCGCAGAAGCAATTTCGATGCGATCAACGCGAACTTCTTCGAGTAATTTGCGCGCTATGGAGAGTTTTTCGGAGGCACTGAATGCTACCCCCGACGTTTGTTCTCCGTCGCGTAAGGTCGTGTCGAGTATTTCGAATTTCATTACTTCTTGTTTTCGAAGGCTTCAATCTTGCCGGTCTGTGACAAGAGGTAATCGATATCGTCATAGCCGTTCATCAAGCAGTACTTCTTGTATCCGTTGATGTCGAACTTTTCGCAATGCCCTGTAGCCTCATTGGTAACCGTCTGGTTAGGGAGATCCACGGTGACTACGGTATCAGCATCCTTGGCGATTGATGCAAACAGTTCCTGCTGGAATGCCTCGCTGACGATAACGGGCAGAACAAAGCAGTTCAAGAGGTTGTTGCGATGGATGTCGGCAAAACTGCTTGAGATCACGACGCGTACACCATAGCCGGAGATGGCCCATGCTGCATGCTCGCGGCTGGAACCGGAACCCCAGTTCTGCCCGCCCACGATAATCTCGTGGCAACCCTCATGGGGTGCTTCGCAGAATGCAGGTTGGTTCAGGACGAAATCGGCTATTGGCTCGCCTTTGGCGTTGAAGCGAAGATCGCGCATAAATGCATCACCGAAGAATTTAGGGTCGCGAGAAGTCGATGCCAGATAACGTGCGGGGATGATGAGGTCGGTATTGCAGTTGTCGATCTGGATGGGAATGCAGGTCGATTTGATTATATTGAATTTCTGATGTGCCATACTAATAATTAATAATTAACAAATAACAATTAATGATTAACAATTAGATCTTGCGTGGATCGGTCACTACACCAGTGATGGCCGAAGCGGCCACAACGAGTGGAGATGCAAGAATGGTACGTGCTCCAGGACCTTGACGACCGACGAAGTTGCGGTTCGAAGTTGAGATGGCGAGTTTGCCGGCAGGAACCTTATCGGGGTTCATGGCGAGACAAGCGGAGCAGGAGGGGAGACGCAGTTCGAAGCCTGCTTCCTCGAGAACCTTGTCGATGCCTTCGTCGATGATCTGCTGACGTACGAGCCACGAGCCTGGTACGAGCCAAGCCACGACGTTGGGGTTTTTCTTCTTGCCCTTCACGATCGATGCAAAGGCACGGAAATCCTCGATACGTCCATTGGTGCATGCGCCAAGGAAACAGTAATCGATGGGGTGACCTTCGAGCTTCTCACCTGGCTGGAACTGCATATAATCAAGTTGAGCGAGGAACTGTTTCTGCTCAGCCTCGTTCATACCATCGAGCGTGGGAATGCATTCGTCGATGGCAATACCTGCACCAGGGTTTGTTCCGTAGGTGATGCGAGGCTTGATATCTTCGGCACGGAAAGTAACTTCCTTGTCAAAAACGGCATCGTCGTCGCTCTTGAGCTGGTGCCATGTTGCAACAGCCTTGTCCCAGTCTTCTCCCTTAGGAGCATACTCGCGGCCCTTGAGGTAAGCGAAGGTGGTCTCGTCGGGAGCTATCAGACCTGCACGCGAACCCATTTCGATGGAAAGGTTCGAAAGCGTCAGACGGCCCTCCATCGACATGTTGCGAATGGTGGAGCCTGCATATTCAACAGCATAGCCTGTAGCGCCAGCAGTGGTCATTTGGGCCATGATGTAAAGTGCTACATCCTTGGCCACTACACCTGGCTGGAGCGTGCCTTCAACGTTGATGCGCATAGTCTTGGGCTTGGACTGCAGTATGCACTCGGAAGCCAACACCTGGGCAACTTCGGATGTGCCAATGCCCATAGCAATGGCTCCAACAGCACCGTGGGTAGAGGTGTGTGAATCACCGCAGACAATGGTCATGCCAGGGAGAGAAAGGGCCTTCTCGGGACCAACGACGTGGATGATGCCATTGTCCTTGCTGCCCATGCAGAAATGCTTGATGCCGAATTCTGCACAGTTCTTGGCAAGGGTTTCAACCTGATTGCGTCCGATGGGGTCGTTGATGACTTCCTGCTGATCGCTGGGCGTGTTGTGATCGGGCATGGCGATGACGTGTTCAGGACGGAACACCTTGATGCCTTTGTCACGCAGCGTGTCGAATGCTTGTGGAGAGGTCACTTCGTGGGCATAGAGTCGGTCTATGTAGAGCTGGGTGGGGCCGTCTTCAACCTTCTGCACAACATGTGCATCCCATATTTTGTCAAATAATGTTTTTCCCATTATGTTTTGTTATTAATGTTTGAACTTGTTGATGCAGTCGATATATGCCTCGACAGAAGCGGTGACGATGTCGGTGTCGGAGCCAAAACCATAATAGATGTGATTGTCGTGCTCAACCTGAATGTGCACCTTGCAGAGGTCGTCAGAACCCTTTGAAATGGCTTGGATGGTCATTTCCTTGAGGGTCATCTCGCGTCGGATGATTTGCTTGAGGGCCTTGATTGAAGCATCCACTGGACCATTGCCAATGCCTGCTGCTTCGAAAATCTCGTTGGCAACCTTAAGACGAATGGCAGCAATAGGTGTGACACCCTTGCCGGTGGTTACTTGCAGCGATTCGAGTTGAACGTGGTTGTTCTCGGCCTTTTCGGTGCCTGCGAGCATCAACAGGTCGTCATCGTTGAGTTCTTTTTTCTTGTCGGCCAGACGAAGGAAGGCCTCGTAGGTCTTGTCGAGTTTCTCCTGCTCGAGTTCAACGCCCAATACGCTCAAACGGTGCTTAAGTGCAGCACGGCCAGAGCGTGCGGTGAGTACGATGGAGTTCTCGTCGATGCCCACGTCCTTTGGGTCCATGATTTCGTAGGTTTGAACGTTTTTCAGAACACCATCCTGATGGATGCCACTTGAATGTGCAAAGGCATTCTTGCCGACTACAGCCTTGTTGGGTTGAACGGGCATATTCATGAGCGAACTAACTAGTCGAGAAGAGGGCCAGATCTTGGTAGTGTTGATATTGGTAGTCACTGGCATCGTTGCCTGGTGGCACTTGATAATCATAGCAATCTCTTCGAGCGAAGTGTTGCCTGCACGCTCGCCGATACCATTGACGGTTACCTCCACTTGTCGTGCACCATTGACTACGCCGGAGATGGTGTTGGCTGTGGCCATACCCAGATCGTTGTGACAATGTGTCGAAAGGATAGCACGTCCATCCTGCAGTCCCTCGACATGATCCATGAGGTATTTGATCTTCTCACCGTATTCCCAAGGCATACAATAGCCTGTGGTGTCGGGGATATTGATGATGGTGGCGCCTGCTTTGATGGCTGCGTCGACTACTTTGGCAAGATATTCGTTTTCGGTGCGACCAGCATCTTCGGCATAGAACTCCACTTCGTCGACCTTGTTGCGGGCGTATTTGACGGCGGCAACCGCACGCTCGATGATTTCTTCGCGTGTGGAGTTGAACTTATACTTGATGTGCGAATCAGAAGTGCCTATGCCGGTGTGGATTCTCTTGTGCTTGGCATACTGCAAAGCTTCGGCAGCGCAGTCGATGTCCTTTTGTACCGCACGTGTAAGTGCACAAATGGTAGGCCAAGTTACGGCTTTGGATATTTCGACGACGGAATTGAAGTCACCAGGGCTCGAAATGGGGAAGCCGGCTTCGATGATATCTACGCCCAACTGCTCGAGGGCCTTGGCCACCTGGATCTTCTCCACGGTGTTCAACTGACAGCCTGGAACTTGTTCTCCGTCACGCAACGTCGTGTCGAAGATAAATAGACGATCACTCATAACAAATACCTTTAAATATATTAAAAAACCTTAGATAAATACAAGACGTGAATGCCCTTCGGGGCACACAATAATTAATATAAGAGAAGCAAAACAGGTGCGGCATCAAAGAGAGCCGCCCTGTGTAAAGATGTACTGAAGATACTGTTTGCTGTTGTCGCGCTTCACCTTAATGGCGGTGGGCAGGATGTAATTGCTTACCGAAAGGACTGCGCCCGACTGAGAACTGGTTGAAACATCGACGGGGATGACAGCCATTTGAACAGTATAACTGTCGAGGGCACTCTGTACAATGGTGCGGATTCCATCGGTGTTGTTCTTGTAATCTTCTGCGGTGTAGCTGTCGAGGGTGGATTGGGACAATTCGGGCAGGAATGTCGTAGGCTTGACAGCCTTGATCTGCTGTGCCCACTGCAAGGATGTTGCTACAGTCTCTTTGTTCCAACTGCCGTGATTGGTTTGACCTGCCAGACCTATAACGAGTTCGTTGAGGTTGCCGAAACTGTAATAGTAGATATAGTTGGTAATGGAATCGGCGACGTAGGTGCCAATGGCGGCAGCGGCTTCGTCTGGTACACGGCTTTCCTCGAAGAACCTGTTCATCTTGCTTTCCTCGATGAGCATTACCCTGGAGGCGGGTGTGCTGCTCAAAAGGGAACCTTGAGGCTTCTCACACATCAGCGAGAAGTTGGCTCCATTGAGGAAGTAGGCATAGCCGTGGCGCATCGGGTGATCCATCATCGTGCGGATGGCCTTGCCAATAGGAAGATTAATAGTGGCATAATAACCCTGAGGTGAAGTGATATAGGCATAGTCGGTGTCCGACAGTCGGTTATACTTCTTGATGTC
>Ga0247608_10006468_pt1 | contig 12303 bp, 8 predicted proteins | sample 176DNAGHGlowgp2_FD_193490 | JGI IMG/M metagenome (GOLD analysis project Ga0247608, IMG submission 193490) | Sheep rumen microbial communities from Palmerston North, Manawatu-Wanganui, New Zealand - 1766 DNA GHGlow gp2 | ecosystem: Host-associated > Mammals > Digestive system > Stomach > Rumen ... | reverse complement strand
AAGGTGCGCATCGTGCGCTTCGAGCCGAAAGGCTTTGGTAAGTATGTCGTCATCCGCCATCCCAACGGCTTGGAGACCATCTATGGCCACATGTCGAAGCAGCTGGTGACCGAGAATCAGGAGGTTCGCGCCGGTGAGCCTATCGGACTGGGTGGCTCTACCGGTCGCAGCACCGGCTCCCACCTGCATTTTGAGACCCGCCTCTGCGGCACGGCCCTGAACCCCGCCCTGATGTTCGACTTCTACAACCAGGACGTCGTGGGCGACTACTACATGTTCCGCAAGAGCACCTACAACCAGGAGAGCATCGTGGCAACACGCCTGCGCGGCGTGGGCGGCCAGGGTGGCGAAGACCACACCAACTACGCCCAGCTGGCCCAGCAGCAGAGCCAGCAGAAAGCCAAGCAACCCGCACGCGCCACACGCCAGCAGGCACAAAGCGGTGGCTACCACAAAGTGCAGCGCGGCGAGACCCTCTACGCCATTGCACGCAAGCACGGAACCACCGTCAATGCTATCTGCCGCCTGAACCGAATCACGGCGAAAACGGTGCTCCGGCCAGGACAAATTCTGAAATACAACTAAACAATGATCTCATACTCAATTCATCATAACGTAATTTTTTTTGCTCCGCAAATTGGTTCTTCCAGTTTGCGGAGTTTTTTTATAGACTACCCTTAGGGAAGAGATTGGGCGTAGATTGCAAAATGTCAGGAAAAAGACCTTTTTAATTGTGATTAGTCAAATAATTTAGCTTTTTTATTCGTTTTTCATCAAAAACCCTTGGCGTTTTAAAAAATATTGTTTATTTTTGCAAACACTAACATTTCAGCATCCTTTATTAGGATAACACGCGCACACGTACAATTATTATATAAGGAAATAGGTATCAATCGAGAATACGAACAACATACATTTAATTATTAACAAAACGAGAGAGATTTTATGGAAAAAAGAATCATGACATTGCTGGCAGTGCTCTTCCTCCTGGTGGGAGGGGCAATGGCCCAGATGAAAGTCAATGGTACCGTAGTGTCTCAGGACGATGGTCAACCCATCATCGGCGCGAGCATCATGGTCGTTGGCACCAATGTGGGTACTGTGACCAATTCACAGGGTCAGTTCTCGCTGACCTGCCCTGCAGGCAAGAACGTGCTGCGTTTCACATACGTGGGTATGGAGACGCTCGAAATTAGTGCACGTCCGCAGATGCGAATCGTACTGCGCAGTGGCGACCAGACCATCGACGAGATTGTGGTCACTGCCATGGGTATCAAGAAGAGTGAGAAGGCGCTGGGCTATTCTGCCACTACGCTGAAAGCTGACGACTTACAGCAAGTTCCCGTCACCGATGTCACGCAGGCCATGGCCGGCAAGGTTGCCGGTGTCCAGGTGTCGTCGACGAGCACCGATCCCGGTGCTGCCAGCTCCATCGTAATCCGTGGCTTCAGCTCCATCACCGGCAGCAACGAGCCGCTGTGGGTCGTCGACGGTGTTCCCCTGACGAACACCACCTACACCACGTCGGGAAACTCGTATCTGGGAGCTGGCTCCAACATGCTTAACAACAGCGACATTGAGACGATGACCATCCTCAAGGGTGCCGCTGCTACGGCCCTCTATGGCAGTCGCGCCGCCAACGGCGTGGTGCTGGTGACAACGAAGTCGGGAGCCTCGTCGTCGAAGAACTTCGAGGTCAATGCCAGCTTCGGACAGCAGTATTCGAAGGTGGCCAACCTGCCGGAGATGCAGAACAAGTTCGGGCAGGGCTGGAATGGCATGCGCACACTCGACGAGAACGGCTCGTGGGGCCCGGAGATGGACGGCACGATGCGCGTCTACGGCCCCGTTGTAGACAATGCGCAGATGCTGCAGAAGTTCGAGGCTGTAAAGGACAACGTGAAGGACTTCTTCTCCACCGGTGTGCAGACCAATGTCGACGTGAGCCTGGCCGGAAGGAGCGATGCCACTACCTACTACATGTCCTATGGCTACACCCACGACGACGGCATCATGCCCAGCCACAGTGCCGACGTCTACAAGCGCAATTCGCTGGCTTTCCGCGGCTCGCATAAGGCCACGAACTGGCTCTCAGTGAGCGGGTCGGTGAACGTTGCCAACTCTACCACCAATGTGCCGGCTGCCGACCAGGGAATCTCGGTCTTTGACGGCATTTACGAGATGCCGCGCAACATCAGCATCACCGACCTGCAGGACTTGTCAAACGTGTTCAACACACCTGCCGGCTACTATACGGAGTATGGCATCACCAACCCCTATTGGGTGCTGGCCAACCGCTACGAGCAGCTAAACGTGAAGAAGGTGTTCGGCAATGCGAAGGTCGACATCAACCCCATCAGCAAGCTGACACTGACCTACCGCTTCGGCTTTGACTACAGCGACTCCGACACGAAGCGCGGCGACCCCAAGATTGCTGTAAACAACCCCGCCGGTGGCGACAACAACCAGCTGGGTGAGGTTTATGCCTCGTACTATCGCCGCTACGAACTCAACCACGACTTCCTGGCTAACTATGTAGACAAGTTCGGCGACTTCGACCTCACCGCCACTGCCGGTGTGAACATGAGCGAGCGCTACTCAACCAACCTCAATGCCAGCGTCAGCGACCTGACGATTGAGCAGGGCTGGTGGGACCTGGCCAACGGTGCATCGCCCACAGTGGGAGAGACGCAGTGGAAGCGCCGCATGGTTGGCTTGTTCGGCGACTTCCAGCTCAGCTGGAAAAATCAGGTCTACCTGACGCTCACAGGCCGTAACGACTGGTCGTCAACGCTGCCCATCGACAACAACCACTTCTTCTATCCCGGCATTACTGGCAGCTGGGTGTTCAGCGAGTTTATCCCCAAGAACGACATCCTGACCTTCGGCAAGCTCCGCCTGGCATGGGGTAAGACCGGTAACGACCCCGGTGTCTACCTTACCAGCAACACCTATGTGGCCGGCTTCGCCAACAACGTGTACACAACGGCAACACAGTTCCCCATGAACAACGGAACCAATGCGTTCAAGACCGTGGCCACGCTTGGTTCGAGCACCCTTAAGCCCGAGATGACGAAGGAGTTTGAGCTGGGCCTGAACCTGCAGTTCTTCAAGGGGCGCATCGGCCTCGATGCCGCCTATTACAACCGTCTTACCGACGACATGATCATGACACTTGGCTCCGACCCCGCCTATGGCTATTCGTCCATCGTGACCAACATGGGTAGCGTGCGCAACAAGGGTATCGAGCTGTTGGTCAATGTCACGCCGGTCAAGACCCAGGACTGGCAGTGGAACCTGAGCTTTAACTGGGCTAAGAACTGGAACAAGGTAGAGAAACTGCCTGAGGAGCTGGGCGGCGAATACACGCTGCAGCGCTTCTCAACCTCCAACAATGCCGACGTGGTCTACATGAAGGCCGTAGAGGGTGAGGAGATAGGTCAGCTGTGGGTCTACAAGGCTCTGCGCAACGACCAGGGACAGGTGGTGGTCGATGGCAACGGTATGCCCATCCTCAGCGACGAGCTGCAGGCCACCGGCAAGACCACGATGAACAAATGGACCGGCGGTTTTGGCACTGAGCTACGCTACAAGTCGCTGACCCTCTCGGCTGCCTTCGACGTGCACTTCGGTGGATGGATGTATTCGCGCACGAAGAACCTGATGAAATTCACCGGCAACGGCATTGCGACAACGTATAACGACCGTAACGCCTTCGTCATTCCCAACTCGGTGCAGAACGTCGGCACTGACAAGGAGCCCGTCTACGTGGAGAACAATGTCGTCGTCGATGCCTACGGCAACCGCTCCAGCTCGAAAAGCATCTATGGCTACAGCATACAGGACTGGTTGGACAATGGCGACAACTGGGGCGGCGAGACAAACCTCGTGTCGAAGACCTACATGAAGCTGCGCCAGATTTCCGTCTCCTATGACTTGCCCCGCAAGTGGATAGCTCCGCTCTACCTGCAGAATGTCCGTCTCTCGCTCGTAGGCTCAAACCTCATTACCTGGAGGCCCAACAGCAACAAGTACATCGACCCCGACGTGTCTACTTACGGCACTGGACTGGTAGGCTCCTTCGGCGAGGACTACTCAAACCCCACCTGCCGCAAATTCGGTTTCAACGTCTCTGTCAAGTTCTAACGCGGATAACCTAACAAACCAAAAGAAACAAACGACATGAAAAAAACATATATTCTCGCCATGGCTGTGGCTGTCAGCGCAGGAGTCACTTCTTGCGACGACTATCTGGACATCAACCAGGATCCTAACGCCATTACCGAGGTAGCCAACGACTACCTGTTCCCCACTCCCGAGATGAACCTGGCTGCAACCATGGGCGTAGCCTTCAATGTCTATGGCGGCTACTGCGCCGAGGTTTATGGACAGGGGCTGGGCGGCTCCAACTACCGTGACTACTCACGCTTTTTCGTCAACAGCGTCAACACGCAGGCATCATGGACACAGCTCTACAGCCGTGTGCTGAAAAACCTCCAGGTAGTCATCGACCAGAGTCAGACGACCCCCGGCGACAAGCTGGCTGCCACCGTCTTGCGCGCCTATACCCTGCAGACGCTTGTCGATGCCTACGGCGAGTGCCCCTACAGCGAAGCCATAGGCACGAACTCACAGCCGGCCTACGACGACGGCAAGGACATCTATGCCGGAATCATTGCCGAGATTGACGCTGCCCTCGAAGGACTGACCGGCAACGAGTCGGTGTGCAAGAACTTCCTCTTCTCATCGGGGGCGGCAGCCTCGGTAGGAACGACAGCTCCTTGGATTAAGTTTGCCAACTCACTGAAGTTGCGCCTGCTGATGCGTGAGCGCCAGGCAGTAGACGTCGGCAGCCAGCTGGCAGCACTCGTCAGTGCCGGCGACTTCATTACCTCCGACGTGGTCTACGACCGCTGCTGGAGCAACGCTTCAGGAAGCTACAGCCCGCTGTTCGCCGAGTATCAGACCATCAACAGCGACATGGTGCCAGGCATCGCCTTTACGGCCTCGGCCACCAATCTGAGCGACCCGCGCTACACCTTTAACTATGTTGAAGGCGACAACGGATTCCTCGGAGCCATGTCAGGCAGCAACCTGTCTACGTTCAACGTCACAGGCGACAACTACATGGCCAAGATTAACTACCGCTACAGCATGCCGGTGTTCCTGATGACTGTGGCCGAGGTGAACTTCTTCCTTGCTGAGTACTATGCTGCCGTGGCAAACGACCAGGCGAAGGCACAGGCTTACTACGAAGCAGCCATCAATGCGTCATTCGCCACCTGTGGCGCCCAGGGAGCTGCCGCCTACGCCAGCCGCAACCCGTTAGGGACTAACGCGCTGAAAACCATCGGCGAGCAGAAATGGCTCGCACTGGCACACACCCTGCAGGGCTTCGAGGCATGGTGCGAGGTGAGACGCCTGAACTATCCGGCTTTCAACGACCTCAACCCCACGGATGTCATAGCCATGATTCAGAACCACAACACGACGGCCTACCCCTCATGCACCATCTTTACACCCTACGACGCCTATCTGTCGGCAAAGACGCTCTGTGCCCGATTCCCCTACCCGGAAATCTCTACGGGCTACAACAAGAACGCACCAACGGCTAAGGCTGCAACAGAACCTGTGTTCTGGGACAAGTAATGTATAAACCAACAAAAAGAGACACATCATGATGAAGAATATCATTAAAACTGTTGTGACGGGATTAGTCGTCGTGGCCGCAATGACGGGCTGCACCAACGACCCTGCCGGCCTGACGCAAATCACCTATTATCCCGTATTCACCCTTGAGGGCGGCAACGTCTATACCATTGGCGTAGGCCAGACCTATACCGACCCGGGCTACTCCGCTGTTGAGGGTTCGGAGGATGTCACCAGCAACGTGGTTGTCACCATTGCTGACATTGACGGCAATCCTGCCAGTACGATCAGCACAGAGAAACCCACCCTCTACACCGTGACCTACACGGCCGTCAACGCCGATGGATTCTCTGCTTCCGCACAGCGCACCGTGTTTGTCTACGACCCTGCCGTCACCACATCTATTGCCGGTACCTATTCCACAGATATGAATGCCACCAAGTACGGCGCCAACAAAAACCCATTCGCCGCTTACGCTGCCAACTATGGCAACACTGACCAGTGCACAGGCATTGAGTTCACCGAGCTGGCTCCGGGCATCTACGCGGTCAACGACCTCTTCGGCGGGTGGTACGACCAGATTCGCGGCTATGGCGCCAACTACGACATGACGGGCTACGTATGCCTGAACGGCGACAACACCATCGACCTCATGTCGAGCTATATTGCCGGATGGGGCGACTCCCTGGACTACCTGAACGACGGCGTCTATGACCCCGAAACGGGAACCATCAGCTACAGCGTGTCGTATGCTGGCCAGATTTTTATGGACATTGTATTGAATAAGGACTAATCACACCCAGAAGATTATGAAGAAATTTTTATATCTCAGCCTTGCCCTTTCAACGGCAAGCACCATGTTTACAGCCTGCGACAGTGATGCCGACGACTACGACCTGGAGGATGTCAAAATCAGCCAGATGTGTGGCACATGGATGTGCAAGGTGGAGGCCAACGATGCCTATTATACGGACATGTACTACCTAAGCAGCGGCAAATACACGGCCGACTTCTTGAACACCAACCTCGGTGACCCCTACGGCTATTACAACCCCGACGTCAATGGCGACGGAATAGTCGATTTGAAGGACCTACAGTCGGCTGAGTACGACGAGATGTGGACTGACGAGAACGAGGCTGGCTTCGGCAACGAGTTCCACACCTCGAATACCGCAAGCAATGGCACGAGTGAGATGTGGATTGTTGACCCTAACTGGAACATACAGTACAAGGTGAACATCGACCTGAACAACCTGACATTCAACACCGCCACGACTGTGGCCACGGCTGCCAACACGGTGATTACCGGACCCAATGAGGCCACGACAACGCTGAACTCGCTGGCCAGCGAGCGCATCGGTATTCCTGACAGCTGCAAGGTGGTCATCCTGGACGGAAAGATTCTGAAGAACGCTGCCCATGCACCCGGCTCAGGTATGGTGCGCGACTCCATCGTATTCTACGTCAAGTACGAGAACGACTACGCTGACGACATGTACTACAGGGTGTCAGGCTATCGCAAGACCGGATATACCGAGGATGACTAACCCCCGCTGACCGTCTTTTGCGAAAGACCTTCAGAGCGGCACCCCACTACCAAGTGGCAGGTGCCGCTCGCTTTTTGGCTTCTGGATAATCGAGTCTTAGCTGATGCCAGCACTGCTTGCACCAACACGTCACAACGCTACTCTAACGTCGAAACAGGGGCATGCCTTGGCAGCAAAGTCGCGGTGGCCGTAGACCTCGGCGTCAGGAAACTGGCGGCGCAGACGGTCGACGAGCTGTCGCAGGGCGACACGCTGCTGTGGAGTACGGGTGTCCTTGGGCTGCATGTGGCGGTCGAGACCTCCTACGTAGCAAATTCCGACGGAATGGGTGTTGTGGCCGGAGCAGTGGGCCCCAACGCGCCACAACGGGCGCCCCTCGCAAACGGTGCCGTCGAGCAGCACGAGATAGTGGTAGCCAATGCCGAAGAAGCCGCGCTCGCGGTGCCAGCTGTCAACATCGGCCACGCTGACCGCACGCCCCTCGGGCGTAGCGGTGCAGTGGACGATGATTTCGGTTATCTTTCTCATAAATAAAATGCAAATAAAGATTGTTAACAATGTAACGGTTTCATCTACTTAGCAACACAGAAATATTAGAGTTTCACGCACTGTTGGGCCTCCACCAGGAAGAAGGTGCAACTGCCAACATCGGTCTTCGACGCCAACTCCTCCCTGAGACGGAGCGTCAGCTCGCGCCCCAGCCAGGAATAAACCATCAGCTGCCAGCGGCTGTGGTCGTAGCCGCGTTGGTGCACACCATCGAAGCTCTCAGGCATCACCACCAGCTGAAGGGCACTCTGGGCCGTGGGCTCGTGGGTGACGGGCACGGTGCGCGCCAGCCTCACGCTGCGCATGCAGCCACGCTCGGCTCGCAGCATGTCGGTGGTGTGGCCCCCGGCCAGGGTGAGCCAGTTGTGGCAGATGTTGGCCATGTCGTTCAGGCGCTGGCAGGCAGCTATAAAGGGGTTCTCTCTCAAGTCAGTATTCTTTTTCATAATCATTGTGTAAAGTGTGAAAAGATTGAAGTGCCTTGCGGCCGAGGGCGCCTTCTCCCCACTTGGCTGATGCAAAGGTAAGGAGAAAAAACAGACGGCAGAGAGGAAGTGAGTACGAAAGACGCTTTTACGGGCTGGCAGGGAGAAGAAAGGGGGAAAAAGGGGGAAAAGGAGTGGAAAAGCCCGCTAAAGGGTCAAAAAAAGGGGAAAAAACTTGGCAGAACGGGAAAAAAGCAGTAACTTTGCAGCCGCTTTCTGGAAAGACCAGAGCATTCGACGCCGTGACGACGCTCCGATTAAAGGCTGCCAGCGGTGGAAGGATGTTATGAGCAACAACATTATTTAATCATTTTCACAACCATGTATCTCGATCAAGCTAAGAAGCAAGAGATTTTCACGCAGTACGGACAGTCGGCCACCGACACCGGTTCGGCTGAGAGCCAGATTGCCCTGTTCACCTACCGCATCAAGCACCTCACGGAGCACCTGAAGCAGAACCACAAGGACTTTGGCACTGCCCGCTCGCTGACGAAGCTCGTAGGCCGCCGCCGCAAGATGCTGAAGTATCTCTACAACAAAGACATTGAGCGCTACCGCGCCATTGTGAAAGCTCTCGGACTGCGTAAGTAATTTTTGCGCCCAACAGCAACTTAGCCCTGCATTTTTGTTGAAAATGCAGGGCTCTTTTGTTGATTTCGCAAAAAAAACGCTGAAAACATTTGCTTAATTAGCGGAGAAAGTGTAACTTTGCCACCACATATTTCATACTCTATTATTATTTAACCAACAAAAACAATGCTTATGAAGAAAAATGTACTCAAGACGATGGCCATGTCGGCAGCCCTGCTGACGGCCAGCAGTGCCTCAGCCGTGGAGCTGCCCTACGCACAGACTCCCGCCGACGGCAAGACCTACATGCTGGTGAGCCGGCTGAAGCCCGCCAGCTACACCGTGCCCACCAGCTGGGACGGCTCGCTCTTCCTCTCCGGCTACAACCTCGACAACATCGCGGCGGCCGCCATCACGGCGAAGAAGAACGACGACGGTTCCTGGAACTTCTACCGCCAGGCCACCAGTACCGACGAAGAGGGCAACGAAGTGACCACTACCACCTACTTAGGCATCCCCGTAGGCACCGACAACGTGCGCGTGCAGGAACTCGACCCCGTGGCGTGGCAGGTGGAGGAGAGCGACCATAACGGCTACTTCCTACTGAAAGCCGGCGCCGGGCAGGGTAACCCCGCCACAGAAGGCGGCTACATGCACTTGAACAACGGCGGCGAATACCTCGTCATCAGCGAACCCACCAACCAGTGGTTCCCCGACTTCTACGGCGGCGTGCAGTCGACGAGCGACGAAGACGGCATCATCGTCGACTACATCTTCGACGAGACGGGCTTCGTCGTGCCCAACAACACCATCTCGCGCTATTGGGCCTTCGTCGAGCTGACCGATGTAGAGGCCTACTCAGTGAAGGTGCAGCTCTACGCCCTGCTGCAGGACATAGAGGACAACTATCTGCCGCTGGACGGATTCCAGGCCGGATTCCAGGGGGCACTCGACGCTGCCCTGCCCTATTATAATAAGGAGGAGTTCACCCAGGAGGACCTCAATGCCGCCAAGGCCATCGTCGCAGCCAAGATGAACCTCTACAAGGAGATTCTCGCAGCCCAGGACGTCCTGGCCAAAGGCTCGCCCAGCGCATCCCTGAGCGAGGCCATTGCCGAGGCCACGAAGACCTTCAACGAGAGCAACGACACGGCCGTGCTCGAGCAAGCCGTGGCCACGCTGAAGGCTGCTGAGAAGACCTACGCCGAAGGCTCTGGCGACCTGACGCCCCTCATCACCAACAACAGCTTTGAAGACCTCTCCTCGCAGAACGGCTCGATGACCAGCGGCGTGGCCAACCCGCCCTACGGCTGGAACGTCTTCGTGCGCGGCAAGCAGGTGACCACCGCCGCCGAGGTGCAGGCCGCCGGCATCACCGCCTGGCACGGCATCAACGACGATGCCGACGGCAAAGACGGCCAGTATGCCTTCGGACTGTGGACCAGCGGCGTGCCTGAATACGAGCTGTCGCAGACCCTCACCGGCCTGGAAAACGGCTCCTACACCATAGCCGCAGCAGTCATGGTGGGTGCCAACGGCAACGGCTCACGACGCACCACGCAGCGCCTCTTCGGCAACCTGAACTCGAAGTACTTCGCATCGGAATATGACTACGACGAGACACTGCTCGACCAGAGCGAGGTCTATAGCTTTGAGGGGCTGGAAGAGCCCGTCACCGACCGCCAGATGCAGGAGATGACCGTCCGTGCATTCGTCTACGACGGCACCCTGACCTTCGGCCTGCGCACCAACGGCAACATAGCTGCCGCCAAGCGCGACGCTGCCAACGGCGCCGGCGGCGACGGATGGTTCAAGACCGACAACTACCGTATCTACAAGGAGGGCTACATCCAGCAGGATGCCGTGGCCATCTACGACCACTTCAACGACGTCTACAACAACATGCTCGACCGACAGATGCAGAAGAGCGTCAAGGAGCAGGTGGAGGCACTGCTCAACAACACAATAGGCATGAGCAGCACACAGGAGGAGAGCATCGACGCCATCGTGAAGCTGAAGAACCTCTACCCCGCCGCACAGGCATCGGTGGCACTCTACGCCGACCTGCTCGATGCCTTGGAGAAGGGCATGATAGCACTGCTGGAATATGAGCACAGTGCCAGCGCCGACACCTTCAGCGACCTGCTCATGGAGGCCCAGGACCTCTACGACGACGCTGAGGCCGGCGAAGAGGAGGTGCGCGCCATCATTGAGCGCATAGGCGAAGGCATTGAAGACCTGAAGGCCACCGCCATCGGCATCGGCGACATTACCTACGTGCTGAAGAACCCAAGCTTTGAGGACATGAGCGCACAGGGAGGCACCGAGAGCAACGGCTCGCAGCCCGCTCCCACCGGCTGGACACTGAAGGTCGACGGCGAGGTGCTCAGCGGTGCACCCGGCTTCGGCTGGTGCGCTATCAACCGTGGCGACAACATCGACGTCACCGACGAGCAGGGCAACTACTGGAGCAACCAGTACACCGACGGCGAGCACGTCTGGGGCATCTGGAACGGCACCATTCCCGAGATTGAGCTAAGCCAGACGCTGAAGAACATGCCCGTGGGTGCCTACACCCTGCGTGCCGACGTGATGGTGCAGAACCAGTGGGCCGGCAACTGCCTCACCACCCAGCGCCTCTTTGCCAACGACTATGTGCAGATGTGGGGCACAGAAGGATTCCACGAGGTGAACCTGCCCGAAGACGCCCGCAACGCCCGCGTGCTGACCTACGCCAACTACACCTGTGAGCGCGAGGAAGGACTCACCGACGAGCAGCAGCCCACGGCACTCCTCAAGCCCATGGAGCTGCAGTTTGAGGTGGGCGAAGAGGGCCTGCTCACCTTCGGATTCCGCACCAACGGCATGGAGCAGGACGGCACCCTCTCAACCACCTGCCACGGATGGTTCAAACTCGACAACTTCCGCCTGAGCTACGACAGCGAAGAGCTGACGGCAGTGAAGGGCGTAGAGCTGAAAGGCAACAGAGGAGCCACCTCGTTCTACACCATCGACGGCCGACAGCTTCAGGCTCCGCAGCGCGGACTGAACATCATGAAGACTGCCGACGGAAAGACGGTGAAAGTCCTCATGAAGTAATGGTCTAATGAAACTGAATAGAGTACAAAAAGAAGACAACCTCTTACAGGTTGTCTTCTTTTATGCTCTTCAGCGGCTCCATGACGAAGGGCCGCTCGTGCATGCGCGGATGGGGAATAACGAGGTCTGGCTCGTCAATGCTGAGGTCGTCGTAGAGCAGGATGTCGATGTCGATGGGGCGGTCGTGATAGACGTCGCCATCGCGCCCCCCACGCTCCGTGGCATGCTGCCGCCGCTTGCCCAAGAGGCGCTCGATGCGCTGAGTGGCACGCAACAGCTGGCGCGGCGAGAGCTGGGTGCTGACACAGACAACGGCATTGACAAACTTATTCTCGGACTCAAAGCCCCAAGGCTCAGTGACGTAACAAGCTGACTGGCGCACAATGGGGCCAATCAGCTTGCCT
>Ga0247608_10006467_pt1 | contig 12304 bp, 15 predicted proteins | sample 176DNAGHGlowgp2_FD_193490 | JGI IMG/M metagenome (GOLD analysis project Ga0247608, IMG submission 193490) | Sheep rumen microbial communities from Palmerston North, Manawatu-Wanganui, New Zealand - 1766 DNA GHGlow gp2 | ecosystem: Host-associated > Mammals > Digestive system > Stomach > Rumen ... | reverse complement strand
GATCGCGCTAAGGCCTCTGGTCGATAAGGATTATAAGAAAGGAACTGACGGGAATGCCAGTGAAGACGACGGCGTTTAAGGTAAGAGACATCGTATTCCTTTTGATGACGATACTTCCCATATGTGCGGGTATCGCTTTTAAGGTGCTCTTTATTCCCGTATCTGACGGCATCTCGATCACCGGTGCGCATATCCTTTACAGCGTGGATGCGCCGGTATCCCCGTTTATCATCACTGAGGCGCAGCTCAATTCCTGGCTCGTCATCATATCGCTTCTTTTCCTCTGTCTGTACCTTACCAACGGTATCAAGGAGGGCATCCATACGAGAAGGCAGGTAATTGCCGAGTGGATAGTTGAAGCTGTTGAGGGGCTTGTTAAGTCCAATATGGGTGAATACTTTAAGGACTTTGCTCCTTTTGTGGCTGCGATCATGGGATTGTCGGCCTTCTCGAGCCTGCAGAGCCTGGTGGGACTGTTCCCGCCGACGTCTGATCTTAATGTCGTAGCAGGATGGGCGCTTCTGGTGTTCTTCCTCATCACTTACTACAAGATGAAGTGCGGACCGCTCCATTATCTGAAGAGCTTTGGTGAGCCGGTGCCGCTCCTTGCCCCTCTTAACATAATCAGCGAGGTGTCGACGCCAGTGTCGATGGCGTTCCGTCACTACGGAAATGTGCTGTCGGGTTCAGTCATATCGATACTTATCGCAGCAGGACTTCAGGGACTGACGAACATGATCATGGGCAACCTTCCCGGATGGCTCGGCGAGTTCCCGTTCCTGAGGATCGGTGTCCCTGCCATATTGTCCATCTATTTTGACATATTCAGCGGATTGCTGCAGGCGTTCATTTTCGCGATGCTGACGATGATGTACGTGAGCAGCGCTTTCGCGCTGGAGGATTATCTTGCGAGGAAGTCGAAGAGATCCAGGAAAGCAAAGAACAAAGCAAAAGCTAATACTAATACTAATACATGAACGGAGGAATAGAATCATGTTAGAACTTGCAATCGGAATCATTCTCGGAGGATGTGCTTTGGGCGCAGGATGTGCAATGATCGCAGGTGTGGGCCCCGGTATCGGTGAAGGTAACGCCGTAGCAAAGGCCTGCGAGGCGATCGGAAGACAGCCTGAGTGCAAAAGCGACGTAACGACGACGATGCTCATGGGATGCGCTGTCGCAGAGACAACAGGTCTTTATGCGCTGGTCATCGCGATCCTTCTGATATTCGTTGCACCCGGAAGATTCGTAGATATTCTTTTGAACGCAGTTAAGTGAGGCGGTAGGAAATGCAGACACTTGATGTTATCAGTGTAAATATCTGGCAGATAATCATCTCGCTTGCAAACCTTGTCATTCTCTTCCTGCTGTTCAAGAAGTTTCTCTTCAAGCCCGTCAAGGAAATGATCGCTAAGAGAGAAGCGGCCGTTGAAGCCGAACTCGATGCTGCGAAGCATGAGCACGATGCGGCAAATGAGGAGAGAAGGCAGTGGGAGGCCAAGATGGCCTCTGCTGACGAGGAAGCCGACAGGATCATCCAGAATGCCGTTACGAAAGCAAACAAGAAGAGCGGCGTTATCATCAGCACTGCTTCCGAACGTGCTGACGAGATCATCAAGGTTGCCAAATTCGAAGCAAGCCTTGAGCACAAGGCGGCTCAGGAAGGCATCAAGCGCGAGATCGTTGATCTGTCATCTACGCTCACGGGCAAGCTCCTGGAGCGTGAGATCAAGCCTGAGGATCACAGTGAACTCATCGATGAGTTCATCAATGAGATCGGAGAGATATCATGACGGGAAGAGGCAGGGAATATGCTTCGGCTCTTTTTGATGTTGCCATCGGGGATGATTGCCTCGATGAGATCCACGACGGCCTGAAGACGATCAAGGAGGTCTTCGACAGTTCCGAACAATTCAAGGAACTGCTCGCATCCCCTGCCATCCCGGAAGGGGAGAGGATGAAGATCGTGGAGGACAGCTTTGGTGGGCAGGTGCACGAAGACCTCGTGGCTTTCCTGTGCATCATGACCCGTAAAGGGCACATCAGGGATATCGATGAGTGCCTGGAGGTCTTTAACGACCTGTACGAGGAAGCTGCCAGGAGATCAAGAGCAATAGTCACATCAGCAGTTGAGCTTGATGATGAGACAAAGGAAAAACTGATAAACAAACTTCAGCAGGTCAGCGGCCATGTCGTTGAGGCTGAATACAGAATAGATAAGTCCCTGATAGGCGGACTGGTCGTTGAGATCGACGGCCGCAGGATAGACGGAAGTCTCAGGAAGCGCCTGAAGGAAATAAAGGAAGTGATGGAGCAATGAGCGATAAGACCGAAGTAATAAGCAACATACTTAAGGAACAGATCAAGAACTATAAGTCCAAGGTCGAGATGAGCGAGACCGGTACTGTCGTAATCGTAGGTGACGGTATCGCAAGTGTTTACGGTCTGCGTGAATGCATGGCAGGCGAGCTGCTCGAGTTCGATGACGGAAGTGTCGGAATGGCACAGAATCTTGAGGATGAGACGGTATCAGTTGCCATCTTGTCCGACGAGAGTGACATCAAGGAAGGATCAATAGTCAGGAGGACAGGCAACGTTTTGTCCGTTCCCGTAGGCGAGGGCTTCCTTGGAAGAGTAGTCAATGCACTCGGCAAGCCGATAGACGGCAAAGGCCCTGTTGCATCCTCCGGCATGAAGCCGATCGAAGCAGAGGCTCCCGGCATCCTTGAGAGACAGAGCGTATCCGTTCCTATGCAGACCGGCATCAAGGCGATCGACAGCATGATCCCCATCGGAAGAGGCCAGAGAGAGCTTCTTATCGGTGACAGGCAGACAGGTAAGACGGAGATCGCCATTGATACTATAATCAATCAGAAGAACAGCGGAGTCATCTGCATCTACGTATCCATCGGTCAGAAGAGCACATCAGTCGTTCAGCTGACACAGGAACTCATGAAGGCGGGCGCCATGGAATACACGATCGTCGTATCGGCATCGGCTTCGGATAGCGCGCCTCTCCAGTACGTTGCGCCTTATTCGGGATGCGCCATGGCAGAATATTTCAGAGAGCAGGGCAAGGATGTCCTCATCGTTTACGATGACCTGTCCAAGCACGCCGTAGCATACAGGGCAATGTCACTGCTTATCAGGAGACCGCCGGGAAGAGAAGCTTACCCCGGTGACGTATTCTACCTCCATTCAAGACTCCTCGAGCGTGCCGCATGCGTGGCTCCAGAGTTCGGAGGCGGATCCATAACGGCTCTCCCCATCATCGAGACGCAGGCGGGCGACGTTTCCGCATACATCCCCACCAATGTCATATCGATCACGGACGGCCAGATTTTCCTTGAGACAGAGCTGTTCCATGCGGGCATCATGCCTGCGATCAACCCGGGTATCTCGGTATCGCGTGTAGGCGGTTCAGCGCAGCTCAAGGGAATGAAGAAGGTCGCAGGAACATTGAAGCTCCTGTATTCACAGTACAGGGAACTGCAGGCTTTCGCGCAGTTCGGTTCAGACCTCGATGCAGATACCAAGTCGCGTCTGGCATTGGGTGAGAGGATCGTTGAGGTCCTCAAGCAGAAGAGGAACAGCCCCATCTCGATGGGCTGCCAGGTTGCTATAGTCTACGCAGTTACCAACGGGTATCTCGATGAGTATCCCGTAAGCAGGGTACATGAGTATGAGACAAAGCTCTTTGATAAGCTCAATACGGAATACACCGTGTTCATTGAGAGGATAGAGCAGAATCATTTCGAGGATATTGACGTTAAGATGCTCAAGCAGGTCCTCGGGGAAATGAAGGAAGTAATGTAATGGGAGCAGACACAAAACAGCTTCGCATCAGGATCAAGAGTGTGGATTCATCGCTTCACCTTACGAAAGCGATGGGCCTCGTCGCGTCCTCCAAGATCCGCCGCGCCAATGAGGAAATGCGCAAGAGCATGGAGTACGCACAGACCCTTGAGAAAATGATCTCCGAGCTTGCTGTCTCCCCCGAATGCAGGAAGAGTCCTTTCCTGCGCCAGTCTGGATCAGATGTCGTCGGCATGGGAACGAGACTGGTCGTCATCGCCGGGGACAGGGGGCTCGCCGGCGGCTACAACGCGAACATCTTCAGGCTGCTCAAACAGTATCCTGAAGCTGAGATATACCCCATTGGCAAGAGGATCTGCGATAAGGTCGATGCCGATTTTGTATCATCCGAGCTGTATTCTTCATCTGAAGCGGCCGCACTGGCAAAGAAGATGTGTGAAGACTTTGCCGAAGGCAGATACAACAGGCTCGGCATCCTCTGTACCAGGTACGTCAACATGATGTCCCAGGTTGCCGAAGTGAGGTGGGTACTGCCCGTATCGATCCCGGAAGAGACCGTCCGCAGTGGCATGATCTTCGAGCCTGATGAGCGGACCGTTCTGGATGCGGCAGTGCCGGAATATGTTGCGGGAATGTTTGTTGCTGCAGTCAGGGAGAGCTTCGCGAGCGAGGTTGCCGCAAGGCGTGTCGCGATGGATGCCGCAGAGAAGAATGCAAGATCCATGATAGAAGACCTCGAACTCGAATATAACAGAGCAAGACAGAGCAGCATAACACAGGAAATAACAGAGATCGTCGCTGGAAGCGGCAAATAAAGGAGCATGAGCAATATGGAAGAGATCAACAAAGGCAGAGTTGCGCAGGTAATGGGTCCTGTTGTCGATGTCAGGTTCGAGGAAGGCAAGCTTCCCTCGATCAACAATGCGCTTAAGATCGATATGGGTACGAGAACGCTTACGGTCGAGGTTGCCCAGCATATCGGCGATAACACGGCAAGGTGTATCGCAATGAGTTCAACAGACGGCCTGAAGAGAGGCCTGTTCGCTGTCGATACAGGAATGCCCATAAGCGTTCCCGTAGGCAGGGAGACATTGGGAAGGATCTTCAATGTCCTTGGTGAACCCATGGATAAGGGAGAGTCACTCGAGAGCGTCGAGAGATGGAATATCCACCGCTCGGCTCCTGATTATGATTCACTCTCAACTTCGACCGAGATACTGGAGACCGGCATCAAGGTCATCGACCTGCTCTGTCCTTATTCAAAGGGCGGTAAGATCGGCCTTTTCGGAGGCGCAGGAGTAGGCAAGACAGTGCTCATCATGGAGCTCATCAATAACATCGCAAAGCAGCACGGCGGTCTGTCCGTATTCACCGGTGTAGGCGAGAGAACGCGTGAAGGCAACGACCTCTACAACGAGATGAAGCAGTCGGGCGTATTGAAGAACACAGCGCTCGTGTACGGTCAGATGAACGAACCGCCGGGAGCGAGAATGAGAGTCGCGCTCTCAGGTCTTACGATGGCCGAATATTTCAGAGATAATGAGGGCCAGGACGTACTCCTCTTCATCGATAATATCTTCAGGTTTACGCAGGCAGGTTCGGAGGTCTCAGCGCTCCTCGGAAGAATGCCGTCAGCCGTTGGTTATCAGCCTACGCTGGCGACCGAGATGGGTGCTCTCCAGGAGAGGATCACTTCCACCAAGAAAGGTTCCATCACTTCCGTACAGGCCGTTTACGTGCCTGCTGATGACCTGACTGACCCTGCTCCGGCAACGACGTTCGCGCACCTCGATGCCACGACCGTTTTGTCGAGGAGCATCGCTTCCCAGGGCATCTATCCCGCTGTTGATCCTCTTGAGTCTACGAGCCGTATCCTGTCACCTGACATCCTCGGCGAAGAACACTATTTCGTCGCGAAAGAGGTCCAGCGAATCCTCCAGAGATATAAGGAACTCATGGACATCATCGCCATCATGGGCATGGACGAGCTGTCTGACGAGGATAAGATCCTCGTCGAGCGCGCCCGTAAGATCCAGAGATTCCTGTCGCAGCCTTTCTTCGTATCCGAGAAGTTCACGGGCATCAAGGGTACATACGTATCTCTCCACGACACGATCCACGGGTTCCGCGAGATCATCGACGGCAAGTGCGATGACCTTCCCGAGTCGGCATTCCTGTTCGTCGGTACGATCGAAGAGGCAAGGGACAAGCACAGGCAGAACAAATGAAAACGTACCAGCTGACAGTATCGACCCCTGACGGTCACGTTTACGATGGCGACGTCTGCTCGCTCTTTTTGCGCGGCGCAGAAGGCGACCTCGCCGTAATGGCGGGGCACATTCCTTTTGCCACGGTCGTTCAGGCCGGGAAGTGCAAGATCGAGACGGGTGATGGCGAGGTCAGGACCGCCAGTGTAGGCAGTGGGATCTTAACAGTAGGTGAAGAGAAGACCATTCTTCTGTCAGGGAAGTTTGAGTGGGAGTGAGAGTGAGGGGCTAAGTGTCGGTGGAACTTAGTCTAGTTGAGTTTGGCTGAGTCTGAGAGTATGAGAGTCTGAGAGTCTGAGAGTCTGACCAGCAGTAAGGCCAGAAGCCATTTGCCTTACACTTAGTGTGACTGGCACCGCCAGATGACAACAGGGACACCTTTGATCCCAGTCGTGGGATCAGCTCATTCTATAAAATACTCTATGTAAATTCATTACATAGAGCGATACATAGAATATTCTATAAACAGCTCTATGTTTTTGCATTACATAGAGCAATTTATAGAATGGAACGTCCAGGGAAGATATCATGTTATCCTCTCCATCAGATCCTTCGGCTCGCAATACAAAGAAGATGACAGCATGAAGAGATACTCTGCCTGTGCTTTGTTGATGTTCTTTTGCCGCTGTTCATACTGTTGGATCGTCCTGAAAGGAACACCGCTTATCTCTGACAATTGACGCTGGCTTAGTCCCACACGCGTACGAAGTATCTTAAGATTTGTTTCCGGCTTTATTCTTGCAATGAGTTCATCCATTTGATCAACAAACTGACGGATGTCCATCTCATGGTAAGGAGCATACATCTCTCTGATATCCTCGATCGGAACATGGTGCACGATCGTCTCGAACTGCAATCCTGTCTCCCATTGATAGTAGGCAAGTGCCCATCCGGTCCAGTACTCAGGACTTCGGTCAGCTGTAAACCGTGGCCTGATACGAGGGGCGGTTATACCAGAATTGATCATGACTTCATAAGCAATCTCTATACCGGATCTACTGGCAACTATAGCAACATCGCCTTCACCAAATCTCTTCGCGATCCCGCTTGATATAAACAGATCAAAAAACTCTCCGATATCAAACTGAAGATCGTAGTGTGCGAAGTCAAGCATCCTTGCAAGACTTGTTCTTGCCTGAGCCAAGTATAGTTTATCGTAAGCGTGGATCATCTGAATTCATCTCCTCACCAAGAATCTGTGTGATGTAAATATCACTGCGCTCAAACCTGTTGCGTTCAACGTCAAAGTATTCTCTGCGTGCATTGCGGTCACGTGCACTCTTCTTCGGATACCAGATAGAACTCTCTGCTGTCTCATATCCTTCGAACCTGATCCTGTCGAAAGCTTTCCTGCTCTTCAGAACGAATTGCAGCCCAAGATCTCCGAGATACATGGCACGGCACAGCTGCTGATATGATATCGAGCCGCTTATAAAGTCCTGTGCAAAAGAAAAATAGCTGTCATCAGCACGATAACCGATCATACAGTCGCACGACTTAAGATCAACCCGGAAGTTATACATCAAATATCGTATTGCCTGGTCAGCCAAGGCTGAAGTGATCTCAAAGTAACGATTCTCCAATAGAATGGCAAGCCAGTGAAGGATACAAAACTGAGGATCGGACAGATCAAGTATCTTAAGACCCTTGCAGTCAAGCGTGTATCTGTTGGCAAAGCCATTGCGGTCCTTACTGACACCCCATTCTTTTGCCATATCAAGACTCTCAGTGCAATAAAAACCATAACCGTAATCGTTATACGGCTTCCCGCCTCCCAACACGGGCTTTTGGATTATGTGATCAGATCCATGATAGATAGTTCGTATCATTTTCAGCTCCCTAATAGTACTATACGAATTATACTCCTAAAGGAGTATAGAAGCAAATAGGACTTGTATTTACCGGGTTTATCCGTCTACAAACTGGCGCAGGAGATTCACGTCCCGGTATCCCGCGTTCAGAATATACTTCACGACAGAAGACGAATCACTGCTGATACATCCCTCAGAATGGCAAAGTGTTTTGGCGTGTCTGAACAGTACGGGTGGGATTTTTATGTTTTTTTGTTATGTAATTAATAGCTAAATTAATAACTAGCTCAGGTGACGGTAGGGACATGATTATACGCAAGTTTTATTATGAGTTACCGATAAAAAGTGAAGTAAATCTTGCACGGCAGACACCCCCATGCAGGATTTACTTCACTCTATCAGTCTTACGAATTCTATGACTGTGAGTTGTCACATCTCAATCTCTGCGTTCACGATATCAATAACCCTTGTCAGCAGATCAAAAGGAATCTGTTCCAATACTCTGTAACCTCTCGACTCGATATCAAGTGACCTGATGTGCTCGCAAAGAACAACACCCTTGGTCTTTGTCCTGCCATCGAGCTGGACATGCAGCGGAAACTTGTTATCTGTACTTGTGATAGGACAGACGAGTACGACGTTGCATCTGCTGTTGAAAGTATCGTTGCTGACGATGAGTGCCGGGCGCTTGCCTGTCTGTTCGTGCCCCTTATTGGGATTGAAATCTATGAGTACAATATCACCTTGTTTAACATTCATATCGTTCACCATACCTCATGCCCAACGGGAGCATCCCATGTCAATTCTTCAGGCACATAATCACCATCGTAATCACCGAACAGAGCATCGATCTTCTTTACAGTTGCCTTTCTCAGAGTAATAGTCTTATTATCAACTTCAATTACGATGTCATCACCACACTTAATATCAACACTATCAAGGATATGTTTGGGAAGTCTGATCCCCTGGCTGTTGCCCCATTTCTTTACTGTAGTAACCATAATTTGCCTCCTGTAAACGTACGGATAAACATTGTGTATACATTCTAATCGAAAGGTGAGATAATGGCAAGAATAGTTTTTGGGATAATAGTCCCATTTTTAGTATGGCCTGTATGTTCACACCTGTATACTTACTTATTATTAGTACTACCTGTTATTGGCTGTCTGACGAGGGTGGGAAAGGGGATGTATTCGAATTCGTGTAGTCGAAATTCTCCAAAGTCTTTGGAAAATTTCGACTACAGGTTGCCAGAAAGTCTAAAATATGCTATATTGTAGTCGAAATCGTCCAAAGAATTGTCTCGGTATGGAGTTTTTGCATGGAATACAATAGAGCAAGATACATAGATCAATTGCGTTCAAGGAAACAAAATGGTTTGATCAAGATCATAACCGGAGCAAGAAGATCCGGTAAATCCTACATCCTTAATGAATTGTATTACCGCGACTTGATCGCATCTGGAGTTCAGAGCGGCAGGATCATCAGGTTCGCGTTTGACTCTGATGAGGATATTGATCAACTGGATTATTATTTTCCTGATGAACCCACAAGGATCAGGATCAAAAAAGATGTTTATGTTGTTAATGCGAAGAAGTTTCGCGCTTTTATTGCAGACAGGACAAACGACAGCGATGAATACTACATCCTTCTTGACGAGGTCCAGCTTCTTGATGGATTCGTCGGAACCTTGAACGGGTTTCTCAAGCATCAGAACTTCGATGTTTATGTGACCGGATCGAATTCCAAGTTCTTGTCATCCGATATCGCGACAGAGTTCAAGGGAAGAGGATCTGTTGTTCATATACTGCCGCTAGTGTTCTCAGAGTATATGCAGGGGACTGATAAGCCTGTCGCTGAGGCATGGAAAGAGTACATCGTTATGGGTGGCATACCTTTGGTCGCTCATATGGAGAGTGAAGCAGAGAAAATCGATTATCTCAAGCAGTTATGCGAAGATGTGTACATTAATGACATCATTGTCCGTAATGAAGTTAAGAAGAAGGATGAGATCTCTGATGTTTTTGACGTGATGGCGTCCGTTATCGGTTCTCCTGTAAATATCAGCAAGATAACGGATACTTTTAGATCAGTAACTAAGAAGAAACTTACTGATGATACTGTTGCCAGTTTTGTTGGGTATTTTGAAGATGCTTTCGTACTGTCAAGGGTAAAAAAATACAGTATCAAAGGGCGTAGATACATTGGTGCACCGTTCAAAGTGTATTTCGAAGATGTTGGCGTCCGTAATGCCAGACTGAACTTCAGGCAGATCGAGGAAACTCACCTGATGGAAAACATCATATACAATGAACTCAGATATAGAGGATTTAGTGTTGATTTTGGAGAGGTAAGCATCAATGAGAGATCGGACCGTATAGATGTCAACGGTAAGCCCATATACTCCCAAAAGTCGTTGGAAGTTGATTTTGTTGCGACGCTCGGAAACAGAAAGTACTACCTTCAGTCTGCATTATCGATGAATGACATTCAGAAGAGTGAGCAGGAGAAACGAAGTCTTCTGAACATAGATGATTCATTCCAGAAGATCGTGATCACCAAAAACGGACTAAATGCGTCCAGTGATGATAACGGAATATTGACCGTAGATCTTTTTGACTTCCTTTTGAATGAGGAGTACTGCAAGTAACATGATCCGCAGACACATCACATTCCATGGCTCCGTTCAGGGCGTCGGGTTCAGGTACCGGGCGTATCATGCCGCCATGCGTTGCGGATGCACAGGATGGGTGAGGAATGAGTGGAACGGGACCGTCACCATGGAGATCCAGGGTGAGGAGTCCGCGATAGATGATGTGATAATGTATATAGAACGTGGTCTATATGTCCGCATTGAGAACATCGATGTGCGGCAGGTCCCGGTAGTTGACAGCGAGAGGGGATTTAAGACATACTAACCATCGTGCATAAAAACGTTTTTGCTGTAAAATATATAGGAACAGGGAATGATCTATGAGGGTGAGGAACTTTGATGAATAAGTATTGGAAGGTGATGCTGGCTGGTGCACTGGTCGCTTGCGCGGCCCTGTTTGGCTCGTGCGCACACACGGAGCAGACGGGGTCCGGTGTGACGGACATTACCATACCGTCCATTGATGATCCTACGCCGACACCTACACCTACGCCGACGCCCACACCTGCGCCGACACCGATCCCAAAGATCGATCATACCGGACATGCTTCCGTTACTGAGTACAGTGCGGTAAAAGACATGTCTGAAGGACTGTCCGGAGTCGCCAGGCTTCCTGACGGCAACCTGATCGTACTGAGCTGTTCCGATTATGTCGACCACAAAGTGGTGAACGGTTCTGACCGTCATGTGACACTGAACCTTATAGATACCGCAGAAGATAAGATCATTAAGAGCGCAGATACCGGCAATTCTGATATCGTGATCCTTGGGGTGACTGAAGACGGGAGGATCCTGCTCCACAACGAGAATACGATGCAGACTTTCGTGTATTCGAAGGAACTTGAACTCATTAACACACTCGAGAAGACGGGGATCGATTGTTTCTATGATCCGTACCGCGAGTGCCTCGTGTACTACCTGCGCGGGTCTATATGCAGGCGCAGCCTCGACGGCACGGAAGAGCGCGCGGGCGGCAGGATGTTCGCATGCAGGCTGTGTTCCTTTGATCCCGTAAATGACTCCTGCGTCATATCTGATTACGATGCGGTGGTAGATTCGCTCGAGACATATTACGTCAGTCCCTTAGACGGCGGTGACCCTGTTGCCATGTGCACAAATAACAGCTTTTACTCAGTCAGGAACTGCGGAAGATATGTGCTCTTCTCCGTTACTGACAAAAAGGATGTAAAGCTCATGGTCCGTGATCAGAAGACCGGGAAACTGGTAAATACATTTAAACTCCCGGAGAATGCTTTCGTTTATTCCGAGTCGTTTTGTGACAGGTTCCTTTTTGCCGTTCCCGAGATAAGCGCGAACAGTCTTGATTTTGTTTTCTACGTTGCAGATCCTGTTACCGGAAGATGCTGCGATACAGGTGTATCTGTTAAGGAGAGCTATGCATTCCAGGTGTTTACGGACAGCAGGACAGGTGACTATCTGATCGGTGATACGGTAGCGGAGGATGATGTTAAGGCCAGGCTTTATCAGATATGCCCTGAAGCTTTTGAGCTTACTGATCAGATGGTGGTCTCATCCTATACCGAGTATGAGAGATCTGACGATGTTTATAAGACAAGTGCAAGGTTCTCGACTCTTCAGGACAAGGCAGACAGGATAGCTGCAAGATACGGCATTAATATCATCCTTGGTGATGAGACTAAAAACCACCCGCTCGACCAGCACTATGAGATCGTGTCGGTCGAAGATTCCGACAGGAGCTTTGATGAGATCTCGGCCAATATCGACGGCACGCTCGA
>Ga0247608_10006464_pt1 | contig 12307 bp, 5 predicted proteins | sample 176DNAGHGlowgp2_FD_193490 | JGI IMG/M metagenome (GOLD analysis project Ga0247608, IMG submission 193490) | Sheep rumen microbial communities from Palmerston North, Manawatu-Wanganui, New Zealand - 1766 DNA GHGlow gp2 | ecosystem: Host-associated > Mammals > Digestive system > Stomach > Rumen ... | reverse complement strand
GCTTGTGATAGATGGAACAGGATTTCCTTGAAGTATTTAAAAATCTGAATTTAAGACAGACCCTTAAGGATTCTTTTGAAGGTGTTACGCTTGTAAAACTTGCAAATGCCCGTAAAAAGGGTCTTGTTAAGTTATACATTTCTTCGGATCATATTATTCCCCGCAAGGACAAAGCGGAGATGGAACGTATTATCAAAAATACGTTTTTTAAGAACGACGATCTTAACGTAAAGATAATAGAAAGTTATAAATTGTCCGGAAAACTCTCGGTCTCAAGTATTTTAACGGCATATTCCGAGAGCATGCTCTATGAACTCGATGAGTTATCCAAAGTACTTAAAAACTGTATTTCAAGGGCAAGATTTGAAGAAGTCTCCGATGATACCGTAAAGATAGTGTTGCCGGACAGAAGTATCATAAGAGGCCGTGAAGGCGAGATACTCGATTATCTTTCACATGTCCTCGGTGAACGCTTTAACAGGGAAGCATATTTCAGTGTCGAATATGAGCTTTCCGATGAAGACGATGACGATGAAGCGCTCAAGGAGTCGCTTGTAGAGCACAGGATATCGGATATCGTAGCCGCGCGTGAACGTGAGATGTCTGCAAAGGCGGAAAGATCGGGTGAAGACGGCAAAAAGAACGATACGCCCAAAGCCGGATTTAAAAAGGATTTCCCGCGCCGTGAGGCAAGGGGACGTAAAACCGCATTCAGGCCCGAACCGGTGACGGAAGAAAATCCCGATCTTTTATACGGTCGTATATCCGACGGTGATGACGAGATAAGTCCGATCTCAGATCTTGTCGATGACTATCTCCCCGTGGTCATTCAGGGTGAGATCATCACGGACATTGAAAAGCGGGTCACCAAAAATGAAAAGTACATTATTTCTTTTTGCATAACCGATTATACCGATACGGTAAAGATAAAACTTTTCTCACGTCCGGAAACCGGCGATGAGCTGTGCGAAAAGCTTAAAAAAGGCTCATTTATAAAGGTTAAGGGAATAGCCCAGACCGACTCTTATGACCATGAGCTTGGCATAACATCGCCCCAATATATCCTTAAATGGCATGATTTTAAGGAAAAGCGCAAGGATACAAGCCTTGAAAAGAGGGTTGAACTTCATTGCCATACCAAGGCAAGCGATATGGACGGTGTGAGTGATGTCGGCGATATTGTAAAGTGTGCTTATAAATGGGGGCACAAAGCAATCGCCATAACAGATCACGGTGTCGTATCGGCTTTTACCGATGCCAATCATGCGTGGGAGAAGTTATATCAGACAGAGTGTGACAAGTGTAAAGAAAAAGGAGAACCTGCTCCCGACAGGCAGGATTTCTTTAAGATCATATACGGTGTCGAGGGTTATCTTGTAGATGATATTGCCAATGCGGTCATCGATTCCAAGGGGCAGTCGTTTGATGACACATATGTTGTATTTGACATCGAAACGACAGGCTTTTCACCGGTCAAGAATCGCATAATAGAGATTGGGGCCGTAAAGATCAAGGACGGCAAGGTGACGGACAGATTCTCCGAGTTTGTAAATCCCGGGGTACCCATACCGTACAGGATCAGCAAACTCACCTCGATCACCGATGATGATGTGGCCGATGCCCGAAGCATAGAGGAAGTGTTACCCGAATTTACGGCATTTTGTCTCGGAGCCGTTCTGGTTGCTCACAATGCGGCATTTGATACATCTTTTATCAAGGAAAACTGTAAAAGGATCGGTCTTAACTACGATTATACAGTAGTTGATACGCTTACCGTTTCCAGAGCATTTCTTGAGGGACTTCACAATTATAAGTTGGATACCGTTGCGGCAAAACTCGGTGTAAGTCTTGAAAACCACCACAGAGCCGTAGATGATGCAGAGTGCACATCACAGATATTTATTAAACTTCTTGATATCGCCCGTGAAAGAGGGATTAAAGATCTTGACGACGTTGCCCGCAAGGCGGTGCTTCCGGTCGAGGTTATAAGAGGGTTGCCGTCATTTCATGTGATCATTCTTGCCAAGAATAACATAGGCAGGATAAACCTGTACACACTGGTTTCAAAGGCTCACCTTGAGTATTTCAGTACTTCACGTCACAAAGTACCGCTTATTCCCAAAAGTGAGATATTAAAACACAGGGAAGGGCTTATCATAGGGAGCGCATGCGAAGCCGGTGAACTTTATCAGGCGCTGGTCGAAGAACGCGGCGAAGATACGATCGCAGGTATAGTTAACTTTTATGATTATCTTGAGATCCAGCCCCGCGGCAACAACGAATTCATGTTAAGGGATATCAAAAGTGAGAAATATGAGAGGTTTAATACCGAAGAAGATATTTTGGAACTTAACAGACAGATCGTTAAATTGGGCGAAGAGTACAATAAGCCGGTTGTCGCAACCTGTGACGTTCATTTCTTAAATCCCGAGGATGAGGTTTACCGCCGTATCATAATGAAGGGACAGGGATTTGAGGATGCCGACAAACAGGCACCGCTTTATCTTCACACGACCGATGAAATGCTCGAAGAATTCGGATATCTCGGTCTTAAAAAAGCCCGTGAAGTGGTCATTACAAATCCGAATATGATCGCGGATATGGTGGAATCCATTTCACCTGTAAGGCCCGATAAATGCGCTCCCGTCATTGAAAACAGTGACGAGCTTTTAAAGACGATCTGCTACAACAAAGCGCATGAGATGTACGGACCCGAACTTCCCGAAGTCGTATCGGAAAGACTGGAAAGAGAGCTTAATTCGATTATCAAAAACGGGTTTGCCGTTATGTATATAATCGCCCAGAAACTCGTATGGAAATCCGTAGAAGACGGATATCTGGTAGGTTCACGAGGTTCTGTGGGTTCAAGTTTCGTTGCCACGATGGCGGGTATCACCGAGGTAAATCCGTTGGTGCCCCATTATTACTGCTCCGAGTGTCATTTCTATGATTTTGATTCCGAAGAAGTCAAGAAATTCCGTGGAATGGCCGGAGTGGATATGCCCGACCGCATATGCCCGAAGTGCGGAGCAAAACTCAAAAAGGACGGTTTTGACATTCCGTTTGAAACATTCCTCGGATTTAAGGGCGATAAGGAGCCTGATATAGACCTTAACTTCTCGGGTGAATATCAGTCCAAGGCACACAGATATACCGAAGTAATATTCGGTGCGGGCCAGACATTCCGTGCTGGTACCATATCCACTCTTGCCGACAAGACCGCATACGGATATGTTAAAAAGTATTATGAGGAAGCCGGTGAAAAGAAAAGGGATTGCGAGATAAACCGTATTGTGAGCGGATGCCTTGGTGTACGCCGTGGGACCGGCCAGCATCCCGGCGGTATCATAGTGCTTCCGGTAGGTGAGGATATCAACTCATTTACACCCGTACAGCATCCCGCCAACGATATGACTACGGATACGGTAACGACTCATTTCGATTATCACTCGATAGATCATAACCTTTTAAAACTTGATATACTCGGACACGATGATCCTACCATGATCAGAATGTTACAGGACCTTACCGGTATCGACCCCATAGAGATACCGCTTGACGATCCAAAGGTCATGACATTGTTTGAAACTACGGAAGCACTCGGCGTGGATCCTTCGGATATCGGCGGATGTGAACTCGGGTGTCTCGGAATACCCGAATTCGGAACTGATTTTTCGATGGGAATGGTCAAAGAAGCAAAGCCCAAATATTTCAGTGACCTTGTACGTATTGCAGGTCTTTCGCACGGTACGGACGTATGGCTCGGAAATGCCCAGGATCTTTTGCGTGACGGTATCGCCACGATATCTACCGCGATCTGTACCAGAGATGATATAATGACTTATCTTATAGGTAAAGGCGTCGATCCCTCAAAGTCATTTAAGATAATGGAAAATGTCAGAAAGGGAAAGGTTGCCAAGAAAAAATGTCCGGAATGGTCTGAGTGGAAAGAAGATATGCTTGCGCATGACGTTCCCGAATGGTACATAGGTTCATGTGAAAAGATACAGTATATGTTCCCCAGAGCCCATGCGGCGGCATATGTCATGATGGCATGGCGTATAGCATATTGCAAGGTTTATTATCCGCTTGCATACTATGCAGCCTTTTTCAGTATCCGTGCCAAGGCGTTCAACTATGCAACAATGTGCCGCGGACGTGAGATCCTTGAAGAAGAGTTAAAACGCTTAAGATCTCTTGACAAACTTTCCAACAAAGAAGAGGATTCTGTAAGAGACTTAAGGATCGTGCAGGAAATGTATGCCAGGGGATTTGAATTCATGCCTCTTGATATTTTCAAGGCTCGTGCAAGGCAGTTTTCGATCATTGACGGTAAGATAATGCCTGCGCTCACCAGTATAGACGGACTCGGTGAAAGTGCGGCGGACTCGATAGTGGAGGCTGCGGCCAAGGGCCCGTTCTTATCGCGCGATGATTTTAAACAGCGCACAAAAGTTTCGCAGACCATAGTCGATCAGATGGCGGATCTCGGAATACTCGGAGACATTCCCGAATCCAATCAGATCAGCCTGTTTGACTTTGCTTAATCGAATCTGATATGCTTATATAAGATATTTTGCCCTGTTTCTATCATCTTCTCGCGAAGGCAGATATGACAAATATGGCAGGAGAGGAATTACACCTTATTATGAAGCAAACTTTGACCGGTATATTGTTAGTCCTAGTAGCTGCTGCTATTTTTAATATTTTTTCTTTTTCGACATATGCTGACAACGGCGCAACATATTCTTTTGCCCCGCCTCCGATAACCGTCTGTGAAGATGTTACAAAGGATGAGGTCAGGGTCGGGTACGATCTTTCTTTTTATGCGGACGGAGTGGATTATTATATGTTCCTTCCTTCCACCGCGGATTTGGGATCGGTAAAGATAAGATATGACGGTGACAAAGTTTTGTATGATCAGTTTACATGCCAGACCTTTGAAAAAGGCAGCGAATTGAGGATTCCGTTGTCATTGGGTGAAAATACGATCTGTGAGTATGATCCCGCTGAGGATAAATACTATGTCTATTCATTCGTGGTCATGGCCGCGAACAATTCTAAAGCAGTATATATATCTCTTGACGGAGGTTGGGATGATCTTCAAAGCTTACACTACCAGAAAAGCAATTATGCGGCAGGGTATATAAGAGTAACCGGCAGTGACGGTAAGGACAAGTACAACGGAAGGCTTGATAAGATAAAAGGGCGTGGATGGTCTTCCTATGCCCCTACAAATGATGTCGATACCAAAAACGGATATAACATAAAATTAGGCAGCAAAGCGCAGCTGTTGGATGATGCAGCAAAAAGCAAAAAATGGTCACTTATTTCCATTCGTCAGTGGATTTCTGACGGCAGTACTTTTGATAACTCAACTATCAGACCAAGCGGTGCTATTTTCGATCAGACCGGACTGTCCTATTTAAATGCATTTTATACCTATAACGCATTGGTTAAGGACGCCTATAACAATATTTGCGGAGAGTATGTTGATGTTTACATAAACGGACAGTATCGGGGAGTTTATATAATCGCTCAAAAGATGGATAACGGCGGGGTCTTTCAAATAAGAGATCTGGATAACCTGAATACATATCACGAAAACTGGGAACACAGCAGAATTTATGTAAATGAAGGAATGCCGGATGACGAGGCTATCAAAGCCGGCGTGAAATGGTATATCTATGACGATTCCAGCAGTGTTGAAAAAAATATCGATATTACGGGCGGTTATGTTCTTGTTGCCAGTTCGAACGGTCAATATATGTTTTGTACAAAGCATGGGGTATCTTTTGAAGTAAAATCACCTGAATATCCTTCCAGAGAGGAAATGATATATATATCGACATTTGTTCAGCACTTCGAAGATGCATTATATTCTCCGACGGGTTATAACGGGCTTGGCATTCATTATTCGGAATACATGGATACGGAAAGTCTGGAAGCTCTGATACTTGTATATGCTTATTATCTTAACTGGGAGTTTTTCCGCACAAGTACTTACATATACAAGGATGCTGATACTCCCGAAGGAGTCAGCCGGCTTGTTTGCGGACCGGTGTGGGACTTTGAGGGTAAAGATTTATCAAAACCCAATATGTTCGGCGATTACATGGTTTATTATATTGAATGTCAGTATACCTGGCTCGAGCAGGTCTGGCAGCATGGCGAGATCATGAGTGGTATGCATGAGATGAATGCCGAATTAAAAAAAGTGATTGAAACATTGCTGGGAGACCGGGATACCGACATGATATACACCATTGATAGTATCAATGACAATTATCTGGCATCTCAGGAAATGAACTGGCAAAGATGGAGATTGTCTGATTCATATACGGCCGGTTCTGACAAATTAAAGGCAAACATACGGACAAGATACGATACGTGGTATGGTGTTTTATGGGATGATCCCAAGTGGCTTGAAGGAGTCTATATTGAGGGTGAGGACAATAAAGACGGAACGTATACGTTTTCTTCTCATGTTATCGGGACAAATACAGGTGATATCGTATGGTACAGGGTCGGAGAGAACTATACTGATCTTATTGAGATATCCAGAGGAGAATCATCCATAGATGTAACAGGCGGTGGTTTATATTTGTGCGCTGTAAACGGACTAAACAATGCCTATGCTTCCGATGCAGCGGGCAGTGTTTTCTCAAGTGAGACAATCACCATGTATTCTAATACGTTAAACACGGATGATCTCTCCAAAACACATATATCCGAGATTCCTCAGGGTGAGACTAACTGGTCAAAATACAGGTCCGGAAGTCTAAACAGCGGTCTTGGAAGGACGGATACCACTGCCCCGGTGTATAAAAGTAACAGAAGAGTTCCGCTTGAGGTATACGAAAACGATCTTTCAAAGGGGGAATTACTTGAAGGAGAGATTATCGGGGATTTAATCGGAAATGACGGAACAGAAACGACCGGTAGAACCGCCGCGTTTGACAAGGATCCGAACACTTTCTTCGATCCTGTTCTGGGTATTGATTATTATTATTGCGGACTTGATACTGAAACACCGCATATTTTGACAAAGGTCAGAATTTTACAACGCCCGGGATATCCGCACAGATTCAAAGGCGCCACAATTCAAGGCTCCAATGATATGGTCAAATGGTACAATATGTATACAAGTGACCATGTTGCACAGGAAGGAGAATGGGAAGAAGTAACAGATTTCGAATGTAATATCGGTTTCAGATATTACAGGTATGTCAACAAAACAGAACATGGTAATGTGGCTGAACTTGAGTTTTACGGAGTTGATGGACAGTTGGCTTCGTCTCCTGAAGAATTTGGCTATTCTGTTCCGGTAGATTACGTTAAAGTATTTTATGATGCCAACGGCGGCAACGTTAAAAACGATTATTCCATAGTGAAGAGGGGCGGTGCTTACGGTGGAATGGATAAGCCTCAACGAACCGGATACGTTTTTGAAGGGTGGTATACAGAACCGGAAGGCGGCGTTAAAATTGAAGAGACATCGGAAGTAAATGCAATAGGAGATTTTACTGTATATGCTCATTGGACTCAGGCGACTGATGAAGAAGTACGTAGCGGTAAACTTCGCACATTCGGAATCATCGGAATAGTATTCATACTGATTTTCGGTGGGGCTGTATTTGCTTCACGTATGAGAAACAGATATTAAAAAACACTTGCATATTTTTCAGATTTAATATACTATAAACGAGTGCTCGTTTTATGGCACTCTATGGCTGGTTGGTCAAGCGGTTAAGACGCCGCCCTCTCACGGCGGAAACAGGGGTTCGATTCCCCTACCAGCTGCGGATCTGGATATGCATAGTCATATCCTTTTTTTATTTTACTTATTCTGATATTTTGAGATATAAATGATTAGCCTTCAAAACGATTTTGATAAGAAGGGTGATCATACAAGGAGATCATTTTCCGCAAAAGGGAGAATAAATGAAAAAGATTTGCACAATCTTATGTATAACGGTTCTGTTTTTTACGGCCGCTTGTCAAAAGGGCGAGACAAACAACATTAATATTGATGATGATACCGTTTCTTCTTTGTCATCGCTCGACCCTGCATCATCTGATGAAGGGGCAGAAACTCGGGAATATATTTATACTACCGATGTTTCGGTCGATCTTAAAAACAGTGACTTATATTTTGATTATAAGACCAAAAGCTATTCCATGATCACATTTGACGGTGATATGGTTGATTACAAATCCGATGCGGTAACCGTTGCAGGCGGTATAACGACATTCAATAAAGCAGGCGTTTATGTTTTAAAAGGAAACTACAACGGTGCAGTTAGAGTTGAGGCACCCGATACTGATAAAGTTTATTTATTTCTTGACGGGGTTACCATAGATTCAGGTGCCGGTCCGGCGATATACGCTCCGTCATGTGAAAAACTTATAATATTGCTTCCGGATAATACCGTTAACTCCCTGTCGGATTCGATAAAATACAGTCCCTCGTATGATGAAAAGGTTACATCAGTTATTTATTCCCAGGAGAATCTTTCCATAGTAGGGTCGGGAATGCTTAATATTAACGGTAGACATAAGGATGGCATAGTAACCAAGGATAACTTAAAGATCATTGGATCAACCATAAATGTTACTTCCGAGGATGACGGTATTGTCGGTAAAGATCTGATCTATCTAAGCGATGCTAAGATAAATATAAAATCGGGTGATGATGGGCTTAAGACTTCCAACGATAAGGATATTAAAAAGGGGATGACCCTTGTTGAAAGAACACTTCTCAGCATTGAAGCCGGTAATGACGCCATAAAAGCGACTAACAATATTTATCTTGACGATGCAAATCTGACGGTAAGGGCAACCGACGATGCTATTCATTCAGATAGAGCGATCACGGTTAAAGGCGGGAGAATAAGTCTTGATTATTGTCATGAGGGCATTGAGGCTCCCGTTATATTATTTAAACAAAGTGATATCAATATCGTATCCGAGGATGACGCCATTAATGCGATAAAATTCGATTTGTCCAAAGCAGGAGGATCATTTGGTCATTCGGAAAACACTGATCCTGCGACCAAAGTTCTCATGGAAGGCGGCAATCTCACTATCGAAACATGTGGTGACGGAATCGATTCAAACGGAAACATAGAGATAAAAAATGGGTATATATATGTAGTCGGAGCAGGAATTGGTGATATTTTTGTTTTCGACTGTGCCGATGATTTTACCTTTGAAAACGGAACTATAGTAGGCACTAATGTTACCAGAATGTTTCAGCCCACGAATGATATCAAGGACTATACAATGCTTAAGTTTGAACTTGAAACGCCTGTTGTAACAGATTCTTCGTGCGAATTAAAAACCGGAAGTGCAGTGCTTGAAAGCTTCAACATACCAAAAGACTGCGAATATGTGTATGTGATTTCGGGTAAACTGACTTCGGGACAGACATATACACTTACTGCAGGAAATGATTCTTATGATGCGAAAGCGGAGTAACTAACCCCTTTTTCATGGAAAAACTCATTATCAGATCTACGGATTATTTACAGTATCTTTACTATCGCTGGGCATAGGGGCTTGCGGGATCGATAACGGTCCTGCAGATGACGTTACGCTCGGCGTTTTTATATCCGGCAGCAGGCAATATGATCCGGTACCGATATATTCGATTTATAAACGGTCGGCAAATTATCACAACCTGTCCACAAAATGGACACAATTGTTTTTTATACTCCTGATTGTACAAGAAAAATGTGCAAGGGGACCGAGATGGCAAAAGATATCTTTAAAAGACTTGAAACAAAATATCTGCTGACAAAAGAGCAGTACCGAGGTGTCAGAAAGGCGCTTGAACCGTATATGCGTGATGATGAGTACGGATTGTCCAAGATCACCAGCATATACTACGACACACCCAACTACGACCTCGCACGTGAATCGATGGAAAAGCCGGTATACAAGGAAAAGTTAAGGCTTCGCGCCTACGGACATGTCACACCGGAATCCACGGTTTATCTGGAACTTAAAAAGAAATATGACGGCGTTGTTTACAAAAGAAGGATATCACTTTCATATTCCGAAGCGGATCTGTATTTAAAGAGAGGCATTTATCCCGATACCGATTCCCAGATAATGAAAGAGATCGATTACTTTTTTAAGTTCTACGATGCAACCCTTCCCACATACGTCGAATATATGCGTATTGCTTCTTTTGCCCCCGAAAACCCGGATATCCGGATAACATACGATACGGATATAAAGGTTAAGTACAATGAAGGATGTCTTTTAAACGGCAAGGATGCAAAACCGATCATATCCGACGATACGGTGCTTATGGAGATAAAGGCTCCCGGTGCAATGCCTTTGTGGCTTACTCGGGCGCTTTCGGACCACAAGGTCTATCCGCACAGTTTTTCAAAATACGGAACCGCCTGCGGGCAACTTACAATGACAGTTGATGAAGGAGAAAAGATATGTTGGAAAACTTTTTAGACAGTATATTGGACAAAACCGGAACGGGAGTGATCGTTCTTGGCCTTAAAGGATTATTGTTGTGCTGTATCGCCGCCATAATTCTCGGATTGATAATTGCGGTATCCTATATGATCTGCAGCAAAAAATACACACAGAGTTTTGTTGTCACACTTGCTCTGCTCCCGATACTTGTAATGAGCGTGATCATGATGGTCAACGGTAATCTCGGAACAGGCATAGCTATAGTGGGTGCGTTCAGTCTTATACGTTTCAGATCGATACCGGGAACCGGAAGAGAGATAGGAACCGTTTTCTTTGCAATGGCGGTAGGTCTTGCCACAGGCATGGGATATGTAGGCTTTGCGGCAATTATCACCGTGATCGTAGCAGGAGTAATGATACTCCTTTCAAAACTTAAATTCGGTGAAAAGAAAGAGGAGCACCTTCAGCTTAAGATCGTGATCCCCGAAAATCTTAACTTTAACGGGGCTTTTGATGATATTTTCGAAAAATACACCACTGAGGCAAAACTCGAAAGAGTTAAGACCACAAATCTCGGAAGCATGTTTGAACTTAATTATATGATAGAACTCAAGGATAATGCGGATCAGAAAGCAATGATCGATGAGATCCGCACCAGAAACGGAAATCTTACGGTTGCCTGCGGCGTGGTGGTACCGTTGACCGAAGAATTATAAAAAACGTATAACGGATGCTATAGGCCTTTCACCGATTTTTCTTAGGTTAGACACAATTAAGACACTTTTTTTCATTACAGTCATAATCGTAGAAAACAAACCAATGAATTTGAAAGGATCATTTTTCTTAAATGACCTTCGGAAAGGCGATCATGAAAAAGAAAATAAGACCGGTTAATGCGATCATTTGCATTACATTATCAATTGTTCTGTGCTCCTGTACGGGAACACAAAGTGTTACATCAACAGATCTTAATTCCGGCACGGTTGCTGTTACCGATATTTCAGCTGCTGCGGATAAGTCGGATGAGTATTTCGATTATACAAAAACCGAATATACCACTATCGAACTAAACGGCGATACGGCATCTTCGGACGGGGCGGTCAAGATATCGGACGGTTGCATACTGATCCAAAAGGGCGGCGTTTATGTGCTTCGCGGCGAATATAACGGAACGGTTTTGATAAATACGACCAATGACGACAAAGTATGCCTGGTGCTTGAGGGCGCCACGATAACAGGGACCGACGGGCCGGCTGTTTATGAGGAATATGCCGATAAGACGATAATAATGCTTCCCGAGGGAACCGTAAACAGACTGACTGATTCGGCGGTATACTCATCTCAATATGACAGCGAAGCAAGCGGCACGATTTTTTGTGATGACGACCTTACCATAAACGGCAGCGGATCGCTTACCGTAACGGGTTATCACAATGACGGAATAGTATCCAAGGAAAAACTGAATATAATGGGCGGAGAGATAACCGTTTCATCCGTTGATGACGGTATCATAAGCAAAGAATCACTGTATATTGCCGACGGAACGGTCAATATAACCGCATCGGACGATGGTATAAAAGCAGTTAACGGTTCCGACACATCCAAGAACAATATTGTGATCGACGGCGGTTTGATAAATATCAATGCAGGCTCCGACGGAATACAAGCCGACAATTCCGTTAAGATAAACGGCGGGGACATCATAATAGCAACAGGTTCCGGCGCAGGAGAACTCGATCTTAAAAATGCCGGTCCCGAATCACTTAACAGAGGCGGAACATCATCATACGATTCGGATGATGACGGAAGCATAAAGGGGATCAAGGCCGAAAAAGACATAATCATAAATTCGGGAACGATAAGTATA
>Ga0247608_10006462_pt1 | contig 12308 bp, 7 predicted proteins | sample 176DNAGHGlowgp2_FD_193490 | JGI IMG/M metagenome (GOLD analysis project Ga0247608, IMG submission 193490) | Sheep rumen microbial communities from Palmerston North, Manawatu-Wanganui, New Zealand - 1766 DNA GHGlow gp2 | ecosystem: Host-associated > Mammals > Digestive system > Stomach > Rumen ... | reverse complement strand
TCTCTTGTGTAGTTAATCGTATATTATTCTTTAATTTAATCAATAATGATTGAAAGTCATTTAAATCTATATCGTAGTATTTCGTATAATCTTTATCATCATAGGAAATATCTACCTTTCTCTTTCTATTAGGATTCTTCCATTTAGGTATAATCATTTATATTCTCCTAACCTCTCTATCTATTTATAATATACAAATTTGTCCTCTAATTATTGTGTATACAGTAACAAACATATTCATAAAGTATGTTACCAGCTATGCTTAGGAGTTAAGAATTTATGATAAATGATTTAGAAATAGTTCAGTGGGACTATCTATTAGATCCTGCATTTCAACTTGTAAATACCGCAGGTAAACCATTAACAAATGGATGGATTGAAGTTTATATTCACGGTACTCGTGATAAGTATTATTGTGCATCTGATTTCAACGGCACATTACATCCATTTCAAATTCCCCTAGATTCACTTGGTAGTAATATCGTATTGGCATCTCCAGCCAATGCTTATGACGTATACGTTTATAACGTTTATGGTTCTCTAGTAATGTCTAGATATAACGTCAAACCAGGTAGTGGTTCAGGTTCTGGTGTAATTCCAGCTGATGCTTCTTATGGTATCTTTGGTACAAATGAACTATCAATGAATAATACCTCAAATACTGGTTTCCAATTCACTGCTAAAGATATTGGTGGTGATGATATTACTTTCCATGAAATTACATATCCTTATGGTCGTATTGACTGTAAAGAAGGTGTCTATTTCTATTCTGCTACAATTGAAGTATCTAATACTGAAACTTCTAATGAAAGTGTTAAATTCCAAGTATTAGCTGGAAAGAATCCTAATCAGTCAGTCTATTGGTTAGACTTTGATAATACCTATTTACACAAACAATTATATACTATCTGTGGTATTGCTAACTTTGTCAATGAAGATACTTTCAGAATTAATGTATCTCCATATCAGTTAACAAATGGTGTTAAAGCTTCTGCTTCTCAAGTTGCAATTCATAAACTATCTACAGTAGTAGAAGGAGAAGGTGGAGGTGGTGGCCATGAATATGGTGCAGGCTGGGGTATCTTAATCAATAACGATGAAATTTCAGTCGATCCATCAATTATTCCTACGATTGAATATGTAGATGCATCTGTATCTGCAGTATCTTCTACATTAATCTCTACTATTGAAAGTGTTTCTGGTAATCTACAAGACCAGATTGACAATATTCCAGCACAAGTTCAATCAGACTGGAATCAAACTGATGATACACAAGTAGATTATATCAAGAATAAACCAGATTTAACTGTATACGCTACACATGACGAAGTATGTGCAGTATCTTCTGTATTGCAGAATGAAATCGATAATATCGATATGTCTGAATATGTCACTCATACAGAATTAAATGAAACAGTCACTGCTGTATCTTCTGTATTAGAGAATGAAATTCAGATTGTAAGTGCTGCAATTCCTGATGTATCTGACTTTGTCACTCATGATGAAGTATCAGCAGTATCTTCTAATCTAGTTGAATATGTTGATAACTCTATAAACAATGTTTCAGGTGACCTTGTAGAATATGTTGATGAAAGTGTTAACAATGTATCTGGTGATTTAATCGAATATGTTGATAACTCAGTCAGTACTGCAAGTGGTAATCTTGTACAATATATCGATGATAGTATCACAGAAGTAAATGAAACTATCAATAATGTCTCTGGAGACTTAGTTGAATACATCGATAATTCTGTCGGTGCAGTTTCTGGTGATATTATAGAATATGTGGATAATACAGTCAATAATGTTTCTGGTGTTCTAGAGTCTGAAATACAGATTGTCTCTGGTGCTATCCCAGTCGTCACTGGATACGCAACTAAGGATGAGGTTAATACTGTATCGTCTACAATAATTAACACACTGGAAGTAGTTTCTGGCGCAATCCAGGACACTATAGAAAGTGTATCAGGTAATTTACAAGAACAAATTGATAACATTCCAGAACAGGTTAACGCTGATTGGAATGCTGTATCTGGTAAAGCTGAGATCTTAAATAAACCAGACTTAGACATTTATGCAACTCATGATGAAGTTAGTGATGTTTCTGGTACTATTATTGAATACATCGATGACTCTATTGATGTAGTTAATAACAATGTCACTGCAGTTTCATCTGTCTTAAATGATAAGATTGATACAGTAAGTGGTGCAATTATCCATTATCAAGGTGCTTCTGGTGTTAACGTAGATGGTGATACTATCTCATTAGAAGACCCATTGTATATTGAAGCTGGTGAACATATTGTATTTAGTCAAGACGGCGATAACATTACAATTTCTGCTGATGTATCTGATATTGAAGCTGATATTCAAGAAGTATCTGGTAAATTAGATGAATTAAGTGCTACAGTTGCTTCTGCTTCTGGTATTGAATACGGTCAGTTCTATAGTACTGGTATTACTACAACACCTGCTACAATGGCTAGAGTTAAAGGTAATATCTTAGTAGATAATGGTAGAATTCAATTAAAGAAAGGTAGTTCTTATCATGTCACTGTAAGAGGTAGATATAATCAAACAACTGCTGCAAATACTAATATTGCAGTAGGTTATATTGAATATGTATCTAATAATACTATCAATGTAAATGTTGATAAGACTGTAACTGATAGTCAGTATTTCGAAATCTCTTATGACTTATTCAATCTTTCAAATAATGTAGATTATCTTGTATGGTTTACTGGTACTGATGGTGGTACAATAAATGACCTATGGATTGAAGTTCATAGTCTAGCAGGTATTGGTAATGGTTCTGGTGGTGGAACCGGACCAGGCGTTGAATATACTGCAGGTTATGGTATTCAAATTCTTAACAATGTAATCTCTGTTTCTGGTATTGCTCCACAAGTTCAGTCTGACTGGAATGCTACATCAGGAATGGCACAAATTCTAAATAAACCTGAAGAACAGAAGCTTGTTCCAGGTAGTAATATCACTATTGCAGTTTCTGGTGTTTCTGCAGTTATTAGTTCTGTACAAAGTGAAGGTCCTCAAGTTCAAGCAGATTGGGAAGCTGTTAGTGGCGCTTCTCAAATCTTGAATAGACCAGATGAATACGGACTAGTTGCTGGTGATAATATTGAAATTTCTGTAAGTGGTAATAATATCGTAATTGATAGTACAGCTGGTGGTGACGTAACTCATGCTGACTTAGAAGCTGTAAGTGGTGCATTAGAAACAGATATTATGTCTGTATCTGGTGCTGTTAGTGGAATTAACGACCCTAATATATTCTATGCTATATACGGAACAACTACATACGCTGATACTCTAGTTGCTTACAATGCTGGTAAGAAGATCTTTATGAAAGATGACGCTGTTGTAATTCCATGTACTAATAAAGGTGGATCTCCAGATGAATTCAGATTTAACGGTATTAGGGAAATGTGGAGACAAGGCGGTCCAACACTTAACTATTATAGATTATCTTCTAGAGATGGTTGGTATCGTCGAACAGACTTTAATTTGCAAGCTAACTGGAATCAAACAGATAATTATTATCCAGATTACATCAAGAACAAACCAGACTTAAGTGTATACGCTACAAATAGTAATCTATCTTCTGTATCTGGTACATTACATGCAGAAATTCAATCAGTATCTTCTGCTATTCCTGAAGAAATGTCTCTAGTAGCAGGTGATAATATTGAAATTCAAGTTTCTGGTGCATCAGCAATTATCTCTTCAACTGCTACAGGTGACGTTACTCAAGCTGACTTAGAAGCTGTAAGCGGTCAGTTAGAAACTGAAATTCAGATTGTATCTGCTGCTATCCCAGATGTATCAAACTTAGCAACCGAAGCTGAACTACAGATAGTATCTGCTGCTATTCCAGCTGAATTAACAGGTGCTTCTGGTGTTAAGATTGAAGATGATGTTGCAAGTCTAGATGATCCTATCTTCGTTAAAGCAGGTTCTGGTATTACAATAACTCAAGATGGTGATGATATTGTAATCTCTTCTACAGTCACCGCTACTCCACAAGTTAATGCAGACTGGACTGCAGTTTCAGGTGCTGCAGAAATCTTGAATAAGCCAAATGAATATAATCTAATTGCTGGTACCAATGTCGTTATTACTAAAGAAGGTAATGATGTAACTATCTCTGCAAGAGGTGGTGGCGGTGGTGGATCTTCATACATTGCTGGTACAGGTATCAATATCGATGCAAATGACGTCATCAGTGTTTCTGGTGTCGCAATGGCTAGTGCAATAGACGTTGTATCCGGTAAATTACCAACAACTGAACTAGGTAAATTCACTATTCAGAACAATGTTACTGGTGGTCCTATTGAAGTAATCTGTCCAACAGATCAAGGTTTCCCAATTGAAACTGTAATTCTTGATAATACTGCAGTAAGTGGTAGTTCTGGAAGCGGTACAAGTTCTGTATATATTGTCTATAAGAGTCCTGGATATGATAATGATTATTATACTGAAGAAGGCGCTGCTATTCTGCATATTCCTGAAGCAGTAACTGGTCTTTATTCTCTACAATTAATATATGCATCAAATAGTAACCCAGCATCATATAATGGTCCTGCTTTCACTAATCCTTCGTACATATATGGTGATAGTACTGGTGGACGATATGTACTTGATGCTGGTGACTATGATGTAAATGTAATTGCTAATCAAACTTCACAAGGTGGCGGTTATGGTAAGTATATTACATTGTATGCAGCAGGACCCGGACCTGATGTTGAGGCGCTGTTGAAGAGCAGTTTCTCACTTGCTGTAAGACATCCTGAGTTGGGTCTTACTGTAAATCTAGACAGATATACACTTGGTAATACTAGTACTACTACAAGTACTTCTGGCTTGACACAAGCTACCATATATACTGATCCAGTTACAAAGAAACAGTCAGTATATCTTCCTAATTACATGCCTAATAACTGGATTAGTCGTATAGCTCAATATATGCAATACGGTAGTAATCGTAATAGACCTGATAGTTATTATACTAGTAAACAGTATATTGCTTATAAGGAAACTACTTCAAATCATTATTTGTATGCTTTCTGTACTGATAATGATGTGATTAATAATAAGATGACTTTCATCTCTTATAATGAAAGTGGTGAAGCAATTGAGAAATGGACGCTAGATTATAGTACCTATAGTTCTAACGTTTGGACAACTACATCTATTTCACCTGACATGTCAGAATACATTTCATATTCTGCTTCTGGCGTATATCTACCTAACTCTAAATTCGAAATCGATACTAATGGTCAAGCATATAAGGTACTAACTGCTGGTAGTGAAACAGATTATAATAATTATTATGATGGCTTCTTATATTACGGTTATTACTCTAGATTACCTGACAGAACTAATGTAATGAAAGCAGGTACATATCGTATTACCGCTACTAATGACAATATAAAGTCATTTGTAATCCAGTCCAGTGGTAGCTTTAGTGCATATAATGGTTTGGTTCTTCCTGTTATTGATAATCATGTTGATTTGATCATTACACAAGATGTACAAATTACAACAAGTAATGATAGTCTATATATACGTGGTTATACAAACAGTAATGGTACCGGTTCATGGGTACAAATAAATTCTACTAATGATGCAACTGTTAAGTATATTGTTTCTGCAGTCAAAGAAGAATATATCACAGAAAGTGCAATTCCAGAAGAAATCAATCTAATTCCAGGTAGTGGTATTACAATTGAAGTTTCAGGTGCTTCTGCTGTAATCTCTTCTACAGGAGGTGGAGGCGGTTCTAGTTATACTGCTGGTGAAGGAATTGATATTACTAATAATACAATTTCACTAGAAACACCAATAGAAGTAGTTGCAACTTCTGAAGCAGCAACTGGTACAAATATCTTATATATCGTTACGGGGCAATAATGTCAATACTATGGAATGGTAATGCACCATCAAATATAATTTGGTCATTGGGTATGGAATATGTAGAAAGGAATGTAGGTCCAGTTAACACTTGGACTATTCCTTCTACTACTACCGATTGCGTATCATATTCTGATACTAATACTATTAGTTTATATGGTAAAGGTGGTCATTATGAAACTTGTTATAAAGCATTTACTGTAGATAAATCAGGTACATATACTATTAGTTATGATTATAATTTACCTAATATAAATTTCTATGGTAATTCTGATTCGAATTATATGCACTTTGGTATATACATTACTACTACTCAACCTCCTGGCGGTAATATGTCTTCTTATGCTAGTTATACTGCAGGTAACTGTAATGGTACAGATATTTGTGGTCCATCTAGTCAATATAATACTCCAGGAACAGGTAGTGTTAGTTTCAATTACAATTTAACTGCTGGTACCACATATTATCTTTGGGTACCTATGATGAATCTTGCTGATGGTGTGCAAACATATCTAACATTTACCAATTTAAATGTTAAGTCTGTTAATCAATATGCTAATACTATTGAACCAGAATTATGGTTTAATGGTAGTAAAGTTTGGCCTATTATCGCTCCATCACAGCTTCTATATTCTAATTTAACAGAGAATTCATCATATAGTACTACAATAAATTATAATGTAGATATATCTTCTTATGATTATATCTTAGTTAAATTTGATGAGAAAGCTACTGTTAGTGGTGGTGCAGGTGGATTGCATTTAGTATTTAATGGCTCTTCAAGTAATCAATGGGATTTAAGATGTCACTGGGCATGGAGTAGTTATCATGCTATTAGACAAACTAATTCTACAGGATTTACTAAAGTTAATAATACTGTTGATCTTAATACTCGTGATGGCGGATATTTATATTATTGGAAGAGCGCTCCATCATCTAGTACGTATGCTACTCATGCATTACTAATAGATAGAAATAATAATACATGTAAACATTATTTAAATGGTACTTATACAGGATACGGTCCATTAAATGCTGGTACTACATTAGTTAAACTTACAAAGAACAGAGAACAATCGTCTACATATTACAATAAGAATTTATATGTTTATGGCGGTATTTCTGAAGCAGTATTGCAACAATATATTTAAGGAATCAATATGTTAAACTATTCTAATGGAACACTCAAATTCTCAGGAGGACTATTAAATCCTATTCCAGGTATAGGACCAGTTCCTACGTATACTGTCTCTACGGCCGCTCTACACGGTACTGTCATCGCAGTCCCTCCATCAGGCTCTTATGGCGATCTTGTCACTCTTTCAAATACTCCTGATACAGACTATGTATTTGATAGTTATACCATTGAAGGTACAAATTCCGTTACTGGTAATATCCTAATGATTGAAGACTCTAATGTATCAGTCACTGGTAATTTCAATTACGTTCAACCAGGATATGACTCTTATGTTATTCATTTAACATGGTCTTCTAATGATAACTTGAACTTAGCAGGTTTACATGTAGATGGTGTTCAACCTTCTGCATCAGAAGTTACATTAAAGTATTATAATGGTTCATGGCAAACTGCTTCTGCAGCTGATACTGAAACTGCAATTACATGGGAGAATAATGACCAAGGTAAATCATTCTATTGCAATGCAATTGATTTAACATTCAATTCTAATAATGTTCCTTCTACTGTTCAAGTCAAGACTGGTAGATACTATGGTGGTGGTTCAATGACAGTCACTATGCATGTTGCTGGTGTTAAGGACGGTGTTGAAACTGATTTAGGATATACTTCACAAACAAATGCAGCAAATTTAATATATACAGTAAACATTTAATTTAAAGGAGAAATTTATTATGGCAACAAAGATTAGACCAATAGTATTCAAGATTGATGAACCAGAAGGATTCGTAATGAATGCAAGTAATGCAACTATTTCAAATAATACGGCTAACTGGGAAGGACCAAATTATCCAGATGGATATGATGGCGCAGGAAAGACTTTGCAAATAATTGTTAAAGAAGAAGGATTCACATGTGCTACTTTAGGATTTAAATATACTAAATCTATTTCAACCGAAGGTCCAGAACTAATTAGTGGTGGCAACTGGGATAATCCTGCTGATAGCGGCATGGGAACTGCCAGTATACCTGTTGGTACTTACAATGTAAGCATTATTGCGAATCCAGCAACAAGTCAAGGCTATGGTAAATACATAACATTGAAGAGAAATGGACCAGACGGTACTTTAGATTCGACATTACTATCTAAGTTAGAATTCAGAATCATTGACTAATTTAATAAAGGCATATTACTTTATGTTAACATATAATGATAGAACAATAATTTATAATGAACATATAATTGATGAAAGCGTTAAGCTTCCACCATTTACTATGCGTTTGCGTTATATTCAAGGACATACACCTGCTGATGATCCTTGGCGTGGATCATTAACTTGTGTAGATGCTGATAAGAATATATGGGATTATAACAGAAATGATACTTCTTGGGCAGATGGTTATAGTTATATACCAGATATTATGTATGTTGCAGAAGTACTAGGAGCTAATACTACTGGTGTTCGTCACATGTATGGTCTATTCTCAGGAGCAAGTAATCTAGAGAAAGTAGCACTATTTGATACTTCTACTGTAACTGAAACTGCGCATATGTTTGATAAATGCAAGAAATTAAAGTATTGCCCTGCTTTCAATCTTACAAATGTTCGTGACTCTAATTATATGTTTGCTGAATGCGATAATTTAGAGAGTGTAGATATTTATAATACTATACCTACTAAACCAAGTTCTGAATTGAAAGTTGCTCTTTATATGTTCTGGAAATGTCCTAAACTTAAACGAGTTCCTTATTTAGATTTCTCTAAAGTAACTGATGCACGTGCATTATTCGAATATGATGTAGAACTTGAAACTATAGGTCATTATGATTTCTCTTCTGTTATTGAAGGAGACTATATATTCTATCAATGTCATAAACTAAGAACATTTAATGATATATCATGTCCTAATGCAGAAACATTAGGCTATATGTATTATCAGAATTATGCAATGACTACGCTACCTAAAGTATTATCTATTTCTAATACTGCATATAGTGGTACAGCTACTTATATAGATGGAATTTATAAAGAATGTGTAAATGTATCTAATGGTATATTAGATCAATATAATATATTTAAAGATTACAATTTCGCAAATTCAAGTTTACATTATCAAACATTTACGGACACAGGAATTAATACTACTACTGGAGCAGCAGAGCTTGCACAGATACCAGATGATTGGAAGTAATTATGTTAACAAATGAGAATAAAGTATTAACACATAATGATAAATGGCTTGAACCGGAAACCAATGCCTATTATTATAACCCATTGAATTTACCACCTTATACTATAAGAGTGGTGTATAAGAATGGTACTAAACCTGTATTAACAGGACAATATGGTCATTGGTCCAGTAATAGTTATAGAGTAAATCCTAATTTAGTCAGTATGAAACAGATTTCATCTGTTCCTAATGTATGGGATATTACATATAGTACTGATCGATGGATATACTTATTCTATGAAGAAGCTAATTTATTGAAAGTCTTAGGTGCTAATACTACTGGCGTTACATCTATGAATGGTTTATTTCAGAATTGTCATAATCTAAATGAAGTAGCGCTATTTGATACTTCATCTGTAGTCGATATGAGTGGTATGTTTGGAAATAATATTGTATTTAGCTCAGGTTATTATGACGGTCATAGTTCATTAGAGACAATTCCTTTATTCGATACACATAATGTTACAAACATGAGTGGTATGTTTGATTCTGCTACAGGATTAAAGTACATACCTAATTTAAATACTTCTAAAGTAATAAATATGGGCCGCATGTTTGCATTCTGTTTCGGTTTAGAAGAAACGCCTTTATTAGATACTAAATCAGCTACCAATATAGATGAAATGTTCTATAAATGTAAAGGTCTTAAGAAGATTAATGAATGTACATTTACATCAGTTAACTCTTGCAATTATATATTTAGCGATTGCTATAATGTAGAAAGTGGTATGATTGAAATGTATAATGCATTAAGAAATGCTTATACAGGTACTGAAACAATAGTAGGTTATAATCATTATAATGCATTTAAGAATTGCGGTTTCACCCATAAATACGTTGATGGAGTATGGTCCAAAGTATATGCTTCTGAAGATTCTCAATACGCTCAAGCTCATATTCTAGATACTTGGGGCGGTGAAATGGTTAAACGTCATGTTTATACTACTGGTACAAATGGTACAGTTTCTGCAGTACCAAACTATGATTATCCTGAAACAACAGTTACTTTATCTAATACACCAAATGAAGGTTATGAATTTGATAGTTATTCTGTAACAGGAGCTACAATTTATGATGGAAATAAACTAGATATTGGATATTATTCTGATGTAAGTGTACATGGTAATTTCAATGGTATAGTAAGAACTATTACTTGTACAGGTGATCATGGAACAGTTATCGCAACACCAAGCACAGGTATAATTGGTGATACTATTACATTATCTAATGTACCAGATACAAATTATGCTTTAGATTATTATACTGTTAATGGTGCTACTCTATATGATACAAATAAATTTGATATAGGTACTTCTAATGTTTCTGTTACCGGTACATTTAAATATGTCGATCCTTATAACCCATTAGATTTACCAGCTAATACTATTAGAGTACGTACAAATAATAATTTGCCACCATCTAAATATAGCTATACAACTTATGAAACTGCTACATTAGTATCAGGAACTACAAATGTATATGATGTTTATAAGAGTGGTAGTAATTTCGAAAGTGTATTATCAGGATCTAGTAACGTTACCTCAATATTAGGTGCTAATTTATCAAATGTTACTAATTTATATCGTGCATTCGCTGACTGTAATAAGTTAACATCAATAGCCTTATTTGATACATCTAATGTAACAAATATGGGTTATACTTTCTATAATTGTACTAGATTAACAAGTGTACCATTATTTGATACATCTAAAGTGTATACTATGGAATATGCATTCTGTAATTGTTCATATTTAGTAACTATACCTTTATTTAATACTGCTGCATTGCAAAGCTTATTCTATACATTTAATAATTGCTATGTATTAAAGAATATTCCTTTAATAGATACTAGTAAAGTAGTTAATATGAATTATGCATTCGATTATTGTACTAATGTAGAAAGCGGTGCACTAGCATTATATAATCAAGCATCTACTCAATCTAGGCCTCCACAATATCATAGTTATGCATTCAGGAATTGTGGTTCTAATACAACTACTGGAGCAGCAGAATTAGCACAAATACCATCATCATGGGGTGGTACAGCTTCTTAAGGAGAATTTATGTTAATTATTAATAATAAAGCATTAAAGATTACAAATAAATGGTTAAATCCAGTTGCTGGTAGTGGTCCTACTCCAGGACCTACTCCTCCAGGACCTTCTTTCGATGAAGTAACTATAGGTACTCAAACTTGGATGGCTAAGAACTTAGCTATTGATGATGGACAAGGTGGTATCTATACTCAGACAGTTAACTACGGTGAAGGCAATGTAGTTGAATATTATTATACTTGGGATGCTGCTGTAAGAGTAGCCGCATCAATAGATGGTTGGCATTTACCATCTACTTCTGAATGGGATGACTTGGCCACGGCTGTAGGAGGTTCAGATATTGCTGGTACTAAGCTAAAGTCTACCACAGGGTGGAATTCCGGCAACGGTGATGGATCCTACGGCTTTGCAGTCTTTCCCGCTGGTCGCCTGTACTCTGGCTCCTTCTACAATTTAGGCAGCGGAGCGTATTTCTGGCCGGCCGATGAGTTATCGTCTTCCAACGCCTACTACTGTTACTTCAGTACGGGCGAAACGATGAATTTGGACGACTGCAATAAGTCATTCGGTTACTCTGTTCGTCTAGTCAAAGATGCTACCTAATTATTGTGTATAAAGGAGTAAATTTATATGTCTAAACAGAATAAAGTTGCAACAAATCTTCAACAAGATTTCACTACTGAAGAACAGAAACAGGCACGTGATAATATATCAGCTTCTCAAATTGCCTACATCCAAGCTACCGGTGGTACTCCTACTACTAATGTAGGTGACCTATTCGTAGTACAATATCAATCAGGAAAGAAACTAAATGATGGTTCCTCTGACTTAGGTTATATCGTTCCTAATACTGTATCAGGTGATAACGGTTGTGTCCTTACTGAAACTGAATTAGGACCACGTTGGAAACATCTACCAGAAATCCCTGAAGGTGAAACTTGGAAGACTATCAAATC
>Ga0247608_10006461_pt1 | contig 12316 bp, 9 predicted proteins | sample 176DNAGHGlowgp2_FD_193490 | JGI IMG/M metagenome (GOLD analysis project Ga0247608, IMG submission 193490) | Sheep rumen microbial communities from Palmerston North, Manawatu-Wanganui, New Zealand - 1766 DNA GHGlow gp2 | ecosystem: Host-associated > Mammals > Digestive system > Stomach > Rumen ... | reverse complement strand
ATTTAAGATTCAAAATTCAATATTTGCTCTGTGTTCGGCTGCCACGATGTGACAGCCTTACAACTACCAACTACCAGAGGCACCGCCTCCGCCAAAACCGCCTCCGCCAAAACCGCCGAAGCCTCCACCACCGAAACTACCTCCGCCGCCACCGAAGCTTCCACCACTGAATCCTCCGCCACCCATGGGTATCCATATTGTGCGTGTGCCACCGCCAGAGTAGTTTTGTCCACTGCCATCGGAGAACTTGGAGAAGATGATGACGATGGCGATGATGAAGAGGATGATAAGCCACAGCGGAAATCCGTCGTCGTCGGTATATTCGTCTTGCGTGAATTTGCCAGAGCAAAGGTCCATCATGACATTGACGGCGTCGTCGATGCCCGTGTAGTAGTCGTTTTCCTTGAAGGCGGGAATCATCTCGCGTTCGATGATGACCTTGGCCGTGGCGTCGGTGACGTATTGCTCGATGCCGTAGCCGGTTTGAATGGTCACTTTGCCTGATTCTGTACCCTTCTTGGGCTTGACCAAGATAACTGCACCGTTGTTTTTCCCTTCTTGACCCACGCCCCAGCTGTGGCCGATTTCAGTGGCATACTGTTCAATGCTATAGCCTTGTAAATCGTCGACCAAAAGCACGAGAAACTGGGTGGAAGTACTATCGTCGTAGGCCACCAATTTGCGCTCTAAGGCTTCGATTTGGCTAGCTGTCAAAGTGCCTGTGTAGTCGTTCACCAGACGGGGCGGGCTAGGCGGACTGGGCAGTTGGGCTTTCACTGTCATGCCAAATGAAAGCATGACGAGCAGCAGGCAAAGAAGCACTGCAAGTTGATGTCGGTTAGTTGTTTTCGTATGATATGTCATCGGGGATTTCATTGATGTCGTCGGATTGATAGGGGAAATAGGTCTTGAGTTTTTCGCCGCAACGTTGTATGCCTTGTTCGAGGCCTTCGGCGAAGCGGTTTTCTTTGAAATGGCTTAGCATCAGGTCTTTCACGTCGTTCCAAAAGCCTTGGCCTACCACGTTGTTGATGCCTTCGTCGCCGAGGATGGCGAACTTGTGGTCGCGAACGGCGAGGTAGATGAGCACGCCGTTGCGCAACTTGGTCTCGTTGAGTTTCAGTTTGTTGAAGACCACAAGGCTGCGTTCTTCCACGTCGCCTTTGCAGCGGTTCTCGATGTGGACCTTGATTTCGCCCGAAGTGTTGCGTTCGGCCTGCTTGATGGCTTCCACCACGCGGTGGTCTTCTTCGCGGTTGAGTATGGTGATAGCGTTGGACATATTGGTTGCTTTTGAGTGCAAAAATAGTCATTTTCCAACCATTTGGCGTTTGTGAGGCGAAATTTTGTTTCTTTGCAGCCTAAAACGACAAAAAAGAATGGATATGAACAGGTTAATCAAGTTGATAGTGGCCGTTGTGTTGATGGCTTTAATTGCGGCAAGTTGTTCCAAATCCTATGAGCCCAACAATGGCGGAAATGTTGGTGAAAACGATAGCATTATCAACAACGTCGACACTTTGTTTGGCCACGACTTTGTCGATTTGGGATTGCCCAGCGGCACGTTGTGGGCGACTTGTAATGTGGGTGCCGATAAGCCGGAAGTCTGCGGCGAGTATTTTGCATGGGGCGAGACCTGCTCCAAGGAACTATATGATTGGAAAAACTACCGATATGGCAATTGTGTCCACAATTGGTTTGTGATGACCAAGTATTGCACCAATTCGGATTGGGGCTTGGATGGATTTGTTGACAGCTTGACCGTCTTGGAGCCTGCCGATGACGCAGCTACAGCCAATTGGGGCGATGACTGGCGTATGCCGACAAAAGAAGAGTGGGAGGAACTATATCTGAAAACCACCTGTGTTTGGGCGACTCGAAACGGTGTGGAAGGCAGACTTCTCACGGGTCCCAATGGCAACAGCATCTTCCTGCCTGCCACAGGTTTCTGCTTGGACGGGGAGCCTGTTTGTCCCAGACTTGGGATATATTGGTCAAGCACGCTCCACAATCGCTTTCCGGAACGTGGTTGGAGTTTCCACTACGATATGGACGAATGCCATGTGTGCGGCACCTACGAACGCAGCCGAGGACAATGCGTCAGGGCGGTGCGATCTTATAGATAATCACAACTTCTCCATATTCCTCTTCACAAACTCGCTCAAATCCTTGCCTTTAAGATTCCATTTTTGCCTCGGAATGACAAGTGATGGAATTTTTTTGTTTCTTTGCAATGTCAAACAACTAAAATGAAACCGATATGAACAGAGTTTTGAAGGCAATGGCAAATGCTTTTTGGCATCCGCTGCGTTCTCGCTTGTCGACCTTCAAGTTGGTGTCTGGGGTTGTGGTTGCACTCCTCATGTCGTTTGTGTTCTATTTCTTTTCTTGTGCCATGTTGGAGGCTTTTCGTGTGATGACGGTAACGCCAGAGTATGATATATGGGTGCTTGGCGAAAAGGAACGCGCTTTCTATCAATTGTTCTTCGCTTTCGTTTCAGTCATTCTCGCCCAGTCGTTTTGTCTGGTGTATTGGTTTGACGGACCAAGAAGGATATTCGAGCGAAGACATCACTCGGCGGTGCGAATTGTCAATGAACAGCGCAATTTGAATTGGTATTTCTTGTGTTGGTTTGCAAAGGTCCTGTTATGCTGGTTTTGCATTTTCAGTTTCCCAGGTGCCTTTTACGCTTTTTCCTTGTATCCTGACTTTAAGCATCTCTTTATACTGCTCATCATAGTCTTGTTTTTGCATCCTTGGGTGGCGATGCGGTTGGCTTTCAAGCGCAAAACCATGAAATGGATGGCTTTATCCGCAGTGCTTGTGACCATCCTTGCTTTTGGCATGTCACGAATCAATGTGTTTGATTATGAGAAACTTGAGAATACTTTTCTGAGCCGGAATGTTTATCATAGCTATGGCCTGGAATTGCCGGAAACGGATGTGGTTGAGAAGGTGGAACATGCCTCTCTTTGCCAAAATGTGTACTTGGTTTTGTCCAAGGACGAAGCCGATACGACGGCGTTGCTCGTCGTCGACGGTGAGACCGTGGATCTGAAAGGGCTTTCGGAGAAGATGGAAGCATGGCGCTCATGCCACAATGAAGCGGACATTCCCTTGCTGACTTGCCGTTTGAACATCGACAAAAAGGTGAAAATGAAGGATGTGGAAGAGGTGCTTCAGGTGTTGGCCGACATTCGGTTATACAGGATTTCATATGCGGTTGTGCCCAGGCATCATGAGTTGGATGTGCGGTATTATTATTTCTTGTCCTTCCCGACCATGAGGATGCCCGTTCGTATTTATGGCGATTCAATTTATCAGAGCCGGGTTGAAGTCGTTGGTGAGATTCCTAATCAGATTGTTGTAACGCCACTTGGCTCGGAGACATACGATATCAATGGCGCTATGGTGGAAGGGTCGGGTTGCAAGTTGGTGCTCAAGGGCTTGATTCAACAAGATTTGGATTATATCATACGCTTCAAGGTGGATGATGAGATGCTTTACGGTGATTATATAAATGTTATGGCATCGGCAATGGAAGCCCTAAATGACTTAAAGGAAGAGTATGCCCTGGAGAGGTATTTGAAGCATTGGAATCAGATTTCTTCTGATGAGAAAGTGAAGGAAATAAACGCACATTTGCCATTCCGATTCTTTGAGGAAAGCGAGATGGTAATACAAAAATAAACAATAATCCCCGGAGTGCCATAAGACGCTTCGGGGATTCTAATATCTCTAAATCTCCAATTGTTGATTACAACTTTTCAAGATTCCTCTTGACAAACTCGCTCAAATCCTTGCCCTTTAGCAAGTTCTTCGAGAGCAATGCGAGGTCGTAAATCTGGCGAATCGTGGCTTCTTGTGCAGCTTCGTCCTTGTCCAAGAGGCCGGTGATGATGGGGCTGTTGGTGTTGAGCATCAGCGTGTAGCTGTCGGGCATCGAGCCGTAGAACGACATTGGGCCACCGCCCATCTGCTCCATCTCCTTCATGCGGCGCATCCACTCGTTTTGGGTGACCTCCACGGGTGCAGCTTCGGCACCTTCGTTGCTGAACTCCACGTTGAACTTCACCTTGTCGATCACCTTCTCGAAGGCGGCTTTCAGGGTCTCCTTCTGCTTGTCGTCGAGACCCGAGGCGGTTTCCTTGTCGTCCTTCACGATGAGCTTGTCGATGGTGTTGGAGTCGACGCGGGCGAACATGGCGCGGTTGTCGTCGCCTTTCTCGCCTTCTTTCTGCTCGTAGGCGCTGATGAAGTGCGGGTCGAGGATGCCGTCCATCATCAAGACGTTGTAGCCCTTGGCCTTGGCGTTTTCGATGTTGGTGTATTGGTCGTCCTTGTCGGTGGCATACAAATACACGAGCATCTTGTCTTTGTTGGTCTGGTTTTCCTTGATCAAGGCCTTGTATTCCTCGATGGTGTGGTATTTGTCGTCGGTGTCCTTGAAGAGGAAGAACTTCTCGGCGCGTTCGTAGAACTTCGGGTCGCTCATCATGCCGTATTCGATGAACACGCGGATGTCGTCCCAGTTCTTCTCGTAAGCCTCGCGGTCTTTCTTGAAGAGCTCTTCCAGTTTCTCGGCCACCTTCTTGGTGATGTAGGTCGAGATTTTCTTCACGTTCTGGTCGCTTTGCAGGAACGAACGGCTGACGTTCAGCGGGATGTCGGGCGAGTCGATCACGCCGTGCAGCAGCGAGAGGAACTCGGGCAGGATGCCTTCGACGCTGTCGGTGACGAAGACCTCGTTGCAGTAGAGTTGGATCTTATTGCGCTGGAACTCGTATCGGTTCTTCACCTTCGGGAAATAGAGGATGCCCGTGAGGTTGAAAGGGTAGTCCACGTTGAGGTGGATATGGAACAGCGGCTCGCCGAAGTTCATCGGGTAGAGCGTGTGGTAGAAGTCGTTGTATTCCTCGTCCTTGATGTCGGCAGGGGCTTTTTTCCACAGCGGCGCCACGTCGTTGATGATCCAAGGCTTTTCCACTTCCTTGGTCTTGGGTTTGCCGTCCTTGTCGGTCTCGCCTTCGATTTCCTCCTGCACTTTCTTGGTGCCGAACTGGATTGGGATGGGCAGGAACTTGCAGTATTTGTTGAGCAATTCGCGGATGCGGCCTTCTTCGAGGAACTCTTGCGCGTCGTCGGCGATGTAGAGGATGACGTCGGTGCCACGGTCGCCCTTCGGGATTTCGTTCATCGTGTACTCGGGGCTGCCGTCGCATTCCCAGATGACGCCGTTCGTGCCTTCGTCCTTGCACGACTTGGAAATCAACGCGACCTTCGAGGAGACCATAAAGGCCGAGTAGAAGCCCAGGCCAAAATGTCCGATGATGTTGGCGGCTTCGGCCTCGCTTTGGGTCTTGAACTTGGCGATGAACTCCTCTGCGCCCGAGAAGGCGATTTGGTTGATGTACTTGTCGACCTCTTCGGCGTTCATGCCGATGCCGCGGTCGCGTACGGTGAGGGTCTTTTTCTTCTTGTCGACTTCCACCTTGATGGTGAGGTCGCCCAGCTCGCCCTTGAACTCGCCTGAGGCGGCCAAGGCTTTCAGCTTTTGCGTGGCATCCACGGCGTTACTGATGATTTCGCGCAGGAAAATCTCCTGGTCCGAATAAAGGAACTTCTTGATGACAGGGAAAATGTTTTCTGTCTTTACTCCAATGTTACCGGTTTGCATATCGTTAAGTATTTAAAATTCAAGATTTAAGATTTATAATTGGCCGATGGCTTATGGCTCATAGCCTATGGCTGCCTTGAAGTTGAGGCAAGCCATAGGCTATAGGCCATCGGCCATAGTCAAATTGTGTGCCAATGGGAAAAAGTGACATTTTGGCAAGGAATTGAAGAATAAGTCTGATAATTGCTTATTTTTGCAAATAATTACTAAGTGGTTTATTACTAAGTGGTTTATTACATGTCACAATAATGAACGAAATCTACGACTTTTATAACAATGGTGCCGAGATAGGCCGGCTGGAACGCGGTTTAGGCATTGTGGAGTTCCATCGGACCAAGGAGATTCTGTCGCGTTATATTGAAAGCGGCAAGGTGATCTACGACATTGGCGGCGGCATTGGGATGTATGCGGCTTGGTTGGCCAAAAAGGGCAACGAGGTTCATCTGATTGAACTGGCCGAGAACGCTGTGGAATATGCCAAAACGAACATGATGCAGGATTGCCAATTCATTGCTGAGACGGGCAATGCCTTGCAAGTCAATCGTCCCGACGAGAGTGCAGATGTAGTGCTCCTGATGGGGCCTCAGTACCATCTGCGCGATAGGGAAGAGCGTTTGCAGTCGCTCCGCGAGGCGTATCGAGTGTTGAAGAAAGGCGGCCTCTTGGTGTCGGCTGGCATCTCCAAGTTCAGTTCCATGACCTGGGCCTTGTCGGTGTATGGCGAGAAGAAGAACCAGAACCTCATGGAATTCCTCGACGACCCCGTGTTTTTCAACATGATCAAAGGCGAAATGACCACGGGCGACCATATCCGTCCTGCGGAATATCCGAGGTTCATCGCGGAGTCGTATTTTACCATTTCGGAGGAGATGAAATCGGAAATCACTGAGGTAGGTTTCGCGGTGGATAAAGCCATTGCCGTTGAAGGCTGCATCTGGTTCACGCCGCACCTTGCCGAGAAATGGGAGGACAAGGCCAGCCGTGAGCGCCTGTTGGACATCGTCAGGCTGACGGAGAGCGAGCCCGAGATGATGGGCATGAGTCCACATTTCTTGGTGGTGGCACGGAAATGACCGTTTATTATGGTAAACGACAAAAAACATAGGATCCGCATCCCGCTCTATGCCAAAATCCTGCTTGGCATGGGCTTGGGCATTGGTTTTGGCTTTCTGGCTATGGCCTTGCAAGGGGAAGGCTTCGTGCGCGACTGGGTGGCACCTTTCGGCACCATCTTCATGCGACTTCTGAAGCTGATAGCAGTGCCGTTGGTGCTGGTGTCGCTCGTTTTGGGTGTGGTCAACTTGAAGGACATCAAGAATTTGTCGCGTATTGGGCTGAAAACCATCTTGATTTATGTCTGTACGACGGTCCTTGCGGTGAGCATCGGTTTGGGCATGGTCAGTGCGATAAAGCCGGGGAGGTTTTTCCCAAAAGACAAGCAGACCGAGTTCGTGGAACGCTATGAGCAGACCGTTTTGTCGCGCGAGGCCGAGATGCAGCAGGTGAAGGATGAGTCGCCCCTGCAATTTGTGGTCGACATGGTGCCCGAGAACCTTTTTCAGGCTTTGGGCGACAACTCCAAGATGCTGCAAATCATCTTCTTCGCCTTGCTTTTTGGCGTGGCGTTGATTGTGGTCGGGCCATCGAAAACGCCTTCGATCGTACGCTTTTTCCAGCAGTTGAACCTCATTTTGCTCAAAATCATCGATTTCATCATGGCCTTTGCGCCGGTCGGCGTTTTCGCGCTGATGGCGGCCTTGATTGTGGACTATTCGGGTGACGCGGGCATCTTCTCCGCCTTGGGAATGTATGCGCTGACGGTCGTTTTGGCCTTGGCGGTCATCATCTTTTTGGTCTATCCGCTCCTCATGCGCTGCTTTGGCGGACGCGCGTTGAAACAGTTCTTCCACGCTGTGTTTCCCGTGCAGATGCTGGCTTTTTCGACCAGTTCGAGTGCGGCCACACTGCCGTTGACGATGGAACGCACGCGGAAACACCTCGGCGTTTCGGAGGAGGTGGCGGATTTTGTTTTGCCCGTGGGCGTTACCATCAACATGGACGGCACGAGCTGTTACCAAGCGGTGGCGGCGGTGTTTTTGGCACAGGTGCTCGGCCTTGATTTGACCTTCGGGCAGATGCTGCTCATTTTGGCCACGGCAACCATCTCGTCGATAGGCACGCCAGGCATACCTGGCGGCTCCATCGTGATGCTGATGATTGTGCTCGACTCGGTGGGCATCCCGATTGAGGGTTTGGCGCTCATTTTGGGCATCGACAGGCCTTTGGACATGGTGCGCACAATGGTGAACGTGACGGGCGACATGACCGTGGCCTGCGTGGTCGACAAGGGAAACAAAGAAAAATCGGCCGGCCACGGGGCGTGACCGACCGATTTTGATGGCACAAGAACGGTTTTACTCGTCCTCGCAGCCTAGCTTTTTGGTTTTCTCTTCAATGAGTTTCCCGATTTTTTCGAGATATTTTTCAATCTCTTCTTTCTCTTTTTCGGTGATTTTGTCCTCGTCGGCATACTCTCCGTTAGCTAATCCGCTAAAAAGCAGCCCGATTGCGGCTTCTTGAAGCTCATCACATGTCTTAGCGTCCTTGGCGGCCTTTTCGAGCTTTTCATAAAGAGCCTTCGTTTCCGTGAATTCCTTTGAACCTTTGGTAGTCCCACCGCCGCATTGTGTGAACGCGAACAGCATCATGCCCGCAAGGGCGATAATCAAAGCTTTCTTCATAGTGTTGATTGTTTTAAGGGTTTGAGTTAGTTATGTTTATGTCGCTACAAAAATAGTAAAAATCTGGAATATGCAAGCGTTTTTGGAAAAATGTTCAAAAAACCGTGTTTGGACTGAAATTAATACCTAATCGAAAGCCCGGTAGATTTTACGTTGTAAACTTTCTTTACACCACTGTAAAGAACCTTTACACTTTACATTTTACACTTAAATCTTAAATCTTTGAATATTAAATAATTACAAAATTGGCACGAATTATGCTATGCCTTTTGGCAACATTAAATATATGTGAGATGAAAGCTAAACATACCTTTTTCATTTTGATGATGTCTTTTGGGGCCTTGAATATGGTCAAGGCCCAAGACACCACTACCATGAACCTCAAAGAATGTATGCGCTATGCCCTGGAGCACTCCACGAAGATGCGCATTGCCCATGCCGACAACCGCGATGCGCAAATCGACCGGCGCGACGCCATCCTTGCGGCCTTCACGCCTACGGTGGACGGCAGCACCTATGCCTATTCCAATTTTGGCCGCAGCATCGACCCGGAGACGAACACCTACATCAGGACGACCTCGTTCCACAACGGCTACAGCCTCTCGGCGGGCATCAACCTCTTCAACGGCTTTCAGGCCGTCAATAACCTGAAAATCACCAAGACGGCGCAGTTGATGGGTCTCACCAAGGAACAACAGACCGAGGACCAAATCTGCTTGGCTACGATGGAAGCCTACTGCAACGTACTGTATTACACCGAGATGCAGAAAGCCCTGCAAGCGCAGGTGGCTTCGGCGGAGAAATCCGTGCAGCTGGCCACACGGCAGGAGGAATTGGGCTTGAAGTCGCACGCTGACGTGGTGCAGATGCAAAGCGACCTCGCCGAGCGGCAATACCTATTGACCCAATGCCGCAACAGCCTCAACGACGCGATGATCACCCTGAAGGATGTGATGTTTTGGCCGATTGAGGAACCGCTGAAAATCGACGGTTTGTCTGTAGGGCTGTCATATGATGGCAGCCGCACATCGGTAGGTCCGTCACCCCGTGGTAGCCGCATCACCAACGATTCGTTAGTGCGGATGCCGCAATGCGATAGCCCTACAACGGATGAAACCGTTTCCGAAATGGTTGATTTCGCCAAAAACAATATGCCCGCCGTCCTTTTGGCCGAAGGTACGATGAAGAACGCCCGCCTTGCCCTCAAGACGGCCCGTTGGCAGCTGTTGCCACGGCTCTCGCTCTATGGCGGCTGGTCGACGACCTATTTCACCTATCCCGGGATGGAAGGCTATGTACCTACGCCTTATTTCGACCAGCTCAAGAACAACAGCGGCGAGTATGTGCAACTCTCATTGAGCATTCCTATCTTCGATCGCCTCTCGAAACATTCCAACATCGCGAAGCGGAAAAACGCTTACGACCGCGCCCAAGCCGACTACGAGCAGACGCTCCAAGCCGTGGAGGCCGAGGTGCGCCGTGCCATCGCCGACCGCGACGGCTCGGCTGACGCGCTGCGACAGGCCGCCGTCCGCGCCGAATTGCAGGAAGAGGCATATACACTCAACGGCAAACGCTTCGAGCAAGGGCTGATTTCGTCCATCGAATACCAGACCGCCTCGGGCAACTACCTTAACGCCTTGGCCGAGCACCTCAACGCGCGGCTTCAATACTTCATCAAGTGCAGTGTTGTAACTTATTATGGCGGAACTCCGTATATAGAACAATAGTATTAGTCACAAAACCAACAAAACTTGCAAAACAATGAATAGACTCACCGACAACCTCATCAAAATCCTATCGTTAGGCATAGGTCTCGCCATTGGCATCGTGCTGATTGCCAAGGTGTGCTTCGAACTTTCTTACGACAGTTTTTACAAGGATGTGGACCGCATCTACTGCATCCGCACGGGTGTCGTGCAGCAAGGCGAAAGCCGAGATTTCCCCAGTATCAGCGGGGCAGTGGCGCCGGGCTTCAAGGCCGAGGTGCCGGGCGTGGAGGAAGCCACGCGCACCACTTTCTATTTCAGAAACGACCATTATGTGGATGCCGATGGCAATGTGATTACAGCGAATTTCGCCCTTGCCGATTCGTGCTTCTTCAAGGTGTTCGACCGCCCGATTTTGGCCGGCGACCCGGCTCAAGTGCTGGCTCGGCCGCGTTGCCTGATGGTCTCCAAATCGTTTGCCAACAAACTTGGCGGCGTGGAGGAATGTCTGGGCAAAATCATCGTCAATGAGGACTCCCCCAACCTGAAAATGACCGTCGAAGGCGTGTTTGAGGACTTCCCGAAAAACGGCTCCCTCGATTACGACATTCTGATGTCGATGGAGAGCTATTCCAAACAGAGCACCGAGAATTGGGTGGGCAACGACCGTTACCAAGGTTTTGTGAAATTGCAGCAAGGCGTTGACCCTCATTCGCTTACCGATGCCATCCACAAGATGCAGGAGACGCACCAGCCCTTGGAGGAGTTTGAGAAGAACGGAATGCAGTTGTGGTATTACCTCACGCCGCTTTTGGGCACGCACACTTCCGAACCCTCTGTCCACTCGATGGTGGTGGTGCTGTCCATCGTGGCCGCGTTGCTGATTCTCATCAGTTTGCTGAATTACATTCTCATCGTCATTTCGTCGATGGTGCGTCGCGCCAAGGAAATCGGGGTGCGCAAGTGCTATGGCGCCACGGCCTTCAATATCCATTCGTTGCTGGCGCGTGAGGCATTCGTCCATCTGTTGCTGTCGCTCGTTTTGGCAGCGGCCATCATTTTCGCGTCCAAAGGGCTGATTCAAAACCTGTTGGGTGTTCCGTTTGAGACTTTGCTCATTCCGCAAAGCGTTTGGGTCATCAGTGGGGTGCTGCTGTTCGTGCTGCTCGTTTCGGTCTTTGTGCCCGCACAGCTTTTTATGCGCATTCCCGTTTCGGTGGCTTTCCGCAACTATACCGAAAACTCGCGCCGCTGGAAAATCGGACTGCTTGGCGTTCAGGTGTTTATCAATGTCTTTGTCGCGACGATGCTTCTCATTGTGGCCTTGCAATACAAGAAGATGGTCAACTCCGACCCGGGCTACAACTACGAGAACACCTATTATATTTCAATGTACGACGGCGACCAAGCCGCACAAAGGCGCGTGGTGGAGACCTTGAGCCAAATGCCCGAGGTGACGCATACGGGCGTGGCTTATCATCTGCCGCTTTCCTACGCCAGCGGCGACAACGTTTATTTGCCTGGCGACGACCGCGAGCTGTTCAACGTGGCCGACTGCTACGAAGCCACGCCAAGTTTCTATGAGATGATGGGATTCGACTTTGTGGATGGTCGCATCCCTGCCGATTCCACGGAAGTGGCGGTGAGCGAGGCCTTTGTGAAACGGATGGCCGACTTTGCCGACTGGAGCGATGGCGCAGTGGGCAAGCAAGTGCAAATCACGGGTCACGGCAACTGGGGAATGGAGTTGGCTCCTTTCACCATTTCGGGCGTTTACCGCGACATCCGCATCCATAACCTCGTGGACCTCGACACCCGCCCGAGTGTGCGCTTCTATGGCTCGCTCGACGACGGCAAGTCCTATATGCCGTATGTGGTTTTCAGGACGAACGCGAAACTCGACGAGGCTGCTATGCAAAAAGTGAACGAGGCGATTGCGACGGCCTTGGACGGCAAGCAGGTGCAAATCCTGTCGTGGTCCGACCAGATGCGCTCGGCCTACGACGACAGCCGCAAGATGCGCAACACCATTTTCATCGGTGCCATTTTCGCCCTGATGATTGCCGTTTTGGGTCTTGTCGGCTTCGTTCGCGACGAGTCGAACCGAAGGAGCAAGGAGATGGCCATCCGCAAAATCAACGGTGCGACGGCTCGCGACGTGCTGCGCATCTTCGCTTGGGACGTGCTG
>Ga0247608_10006459_pt1 | contig 12320 bp, 10 predicted proteins | sample 176DNAGHGlowgp2_FD_193490 | JGI IMG/M metagenome (GOLD analysis project Ga0247608, IMG submission 193490) | Sheep rumen microbial communities from Palmerston North, Manawatu-Wanganui, New Zealand - 1766 DNA GHGlow gp2 | ecosystem: Host-associated > Mammals > Digestive system > Stomach > Rumen ... | reverse complement strand
GATTTTAACTTTATAAAAAAGGACCTGCCGATCATCAAAGGTCGGCAGGAATCAGTGACAGAAAGATGAGCAGGATTGTGACAGCCAGAAAGGTTGGAATGATGACAGCTCAAGGAGTTAACAACAACAATGCCATTATGGGGGCATTGGCAGGCATAATATATCGGGAAATGAGAAAGGGAACGATAGCAGTTTAAGGAGGTTGTTCGAATGATCAACAAAGAAAAACTTAATCTCATATTGAATGGGTATAAGTTATATTTCACTCAACATTGGGAAGATGAAAAGTTTAAATGGGAAGCCATTAAGATATTTCAGGATAATTGGGATATTGATGCCGATGATTTTGGAGAAATGTTTAAAAGGGCCACAGATAAAACATATAGTCTGCTGGCATCTGGTTATGCATATCCAAGAGGTATGATCATTAACTTTGCGAAGGCTGATGCTGGAGCTACAAGGGCGATGTTTAGAAGCCTTTTTGATGATTCGAGAGGATTATCTGAAAGAATAGATGCTTTTCAAACTGCGGCAGAAGAATTAAGAGTCAAATATGATGATGGAACCTGGCGAAATCATTATCAGAATACTAATGCAATCAGTACTTACTTATGGCTGATGTATCCTGATAAATACTATATTTATAAATACGAGTTTTTTAGGGCTATGGCCAGAGAATTATCATCTGATTATATGCCTAAGAAAAATGGATCTGTGGAGAGTTTGGTCGGTGGATTTAGGATGTATGATGAGATCTGTGAGGTAATAAAAGAAGACACAGATTTAGTCAAAATGCTAAAAGATGCTCTTACACCGGAGTGTTATCCGGATCCTGAGTTAAAAACGTTGACAATAGATGTTGGATTTTATTTTGGACGGTATTATTTGGTTGAACGTAATGCGGCTGAAAAAGAATGGTTTCCATCGATAGAAGAATATTCCCCCGAATTAGGTGTTGATGACTGGGTAGAACTATTAAATGATAATTCAGTTTTTACAAATGGAAGTCTTAGGATAGTTAAGCGACTAAAAGATTATGGCGGTGCGGCAACCTGTAAGCAACTATCTGTGAAATATGGTGAAAATTATAATTATTACAATAATGGCTCGCAGTCTTTGGCAAGACGAATAGCAAAGAAGACAGGATGCCCTCTTATGGTGCGAGATACAGAAGATGCACAGTGGTGGCCGATTCTTTATGTTGGTAGAAGGGCAGACAAATCAACAGATGGCGCATATATATGGAAATTGAGAGATGAATTGTCTGAAGCTATTGATCTGGTTGATTTAAGTGGTGTCCCGCTGTATGTAGATAATACTCCGTCAATCTGGAAAATCAGTCATGGATCAATATCAGAAGAAAACCGTGTAATATTTGAAGAACGTAGGGTGGCTGTTATTCATAGCAACACGAGGGCAATGGCTACATCCAAGATTTCGCAGGGTGAGAGTTTTATGAATAGCATAAAGAAGGGCGATTATTTCTATTTATGCTATGGGAACAGCATAAGGATACTTGGACAGTTTACTTCAGACAAGGCTGTTCTTAATCCTGAGATGAAAGACGGATGGTACGAAAGAGAATATCGGTTGATTGCAAAGTCAAAAGATACTTCCGTTTATAATGGAGTTCATAAATGGTGGTCGCCGGATTTCAATTCTACCTGTATAAAGGTGGAGGGGGAAGAACAGGCTGTATTTGAAGAAGCAATTCTTAAGCCGTACTTTGACGTGACTTTAAGTAAGCTCTTTGGAGATGAAGATCAGATTCGTGGATATTGGTGGCTGACTGCTAATCCGAAAATATGGAGCTTTGCTGATCTGAAGGTTGGAGAAGAGCAGAGTTATACACTATATAATGAGAATGGTCATAAGAGAAGAATTTTTCAGAATTTTATAGATGTAAAAGTAGGAGATATTATTATTGGATATGAAGCAAATCCGGTAAAGAAGGTTGTAGCCATCGGAAAGATCACTCAGGCGAGTGATGGCAAATCAATCTATTTTGAAAAGACTGAAGGGCTTGCATCACCAATCGAATACTTGAATTTGAAGGCGTGTCCTGAACTTGAAAAGATGGAGTTCTTTGTGCAGCCTAACGGAAGCCTGTTTAAGCTTACTAAGGGTGAGTTCGATTTTATCATGGATATTATCCGCGATGATAATCCGTTAAAACAGGCAGATGCGGTTGTGCAGAAGTATACGAAAGAAGATTTCCTCAGCATGGTTTATATGACCGAAGAACGTTATAACGTGCTGGAAACTCTTCTTAGAAATAAGAAGAATCTCATTCTGCAGGGGGCACCGGGCGTTGGTAAGACATTTATAGCTGAAAAATTGGCGTATGCCATGATGGGTGAGATTGATGATTCCAGAATAGAGATGGTTCAGTTCCATCAGAATTATTCCTATGAAGATTTCATTATGGGATACAGACCGGATGGATCCGATTTTAAGCTGACCGATGGAATATTCTATCGTTTCTGTCAGAAGGCTGCAAATCATCCGGATAAAGAGTTTTTCTTTATCATAGATGAGATCAATCGAGGAAATCTGAGTAAGATTTTTGGTGAATTGCTGATGCTGATAGAAAAGGATTATCGTGGTAAGAAGGTAACGTTGGCATATAGTGGTATGCCATTCGCGGTACCGGAGAACCTGTATATCATCGGTATGATGAACACTGCCGACAGAAGCCTTGCAATGATCGATTACGCTCTTAGGAGAAGGTTCAGTTTCTTTGAGATGGAGCCGGGATTTAATTCAGATGGATTTACAAAATATCAGAATGGATTTGCAAATGAAACCTTCAATGCCTTGATTGATCAGATAAAGATTCTGAATAAGGCAATTACGGATGATAAATCGCTTGGCCGTGGATTCCAGATCGGGCACAGTTATTTCTGTGGAAGAGAGGAAGCCGGATGTACAGACGAGTGGATGAGATCTGTTGTGGAGTTTGATATCCTGCCAATGCTTGGTGAGTACTGGTTTGATGAACCTGACAAACTCTCCAGATGGGAAAAGAATTTACGCGGAGTGTTTGATGACTAAGGATAAAAGCATATTCATCAAAAATATATATTATATGCTTTCCTATGCGTTTCAGGTTCTGAAGCAGTCAAATTATGATGAGGTTGCTTCGGAAAAGTTCGTTAATGCACAGGATCTTTTTGCTGCAATCCTCAGCAAGGGGATCGCTCAACAATTAAAGCATGGGCTTTACCGGGAATATATCACAAAGAATGAGACATTGTCAGTAATGCGGGGGAAGTTAGATCTTCAAGAAACTATTCGTAACAGAATACAGCGTAAGCAGAAGCTGGCTTGTGAATTTGATGAGCTTTCAGAGAATAATCTTTTTAATCAAATCCTGAAAACGACAATGTATTATCTGTTGATTGATGATGGTGTGAGTATAGAACGTAAGATTGCCCTGAAGAAGGTTCAGGTATTCTTTGATGGAATCAACCAGCTACAACTATCAGAAATCCAATGGAGCAGGCTATATTATCAGAGGAATAATCAGAACTATGAGATGTTGATGAATATCTGTTACTTCGTGCTGGAAGGAATGCTTCAGACTACCGAAAAGGGTGAGTACAAGATGATGGCGTTCTCAGAAGAACATATGGCCAGATTGTATGAGAAGTTTATTCTTGAATATTATATCCAGCATCATAAGTATCTTTCAGAGGTGAAGGCCGGACAGGTTAAATGGAATCTGGTCGGAGAGAATAAAGACTCGATGATCCGATTCCTGCCGATAATGCAGACTGATATTATGCTAAGGCTGAAGGACAGGATACTTATAATCGATGCGAAGTATTATAGCAGAACGATGTTGAATCAATTTGATAAGGAGTCTCTGAGATCAAATCATCTGTATCAGATTTTTACCTATGTAAAGAACCATGATAAGGATAACACGGGAAAAGTAGCCGGCGTGCTCTTGTATGCGAAGACAGATGAAGATATCACGCCGGATTGTATGTTTAATATGGGTGGTAACCAGATTGGAGCGAAGACATTGGATCTGAATAAGGAGTTTTCGTTGATTGCGGCACAGTTGGATAAGCTGGCTTGGGATTATTTCGGGATAAAAGTGGCTTAAAATGAATTTATAAAGCTTTGGGGATAGGGAAAGATACATTAGAAAAGTGTTTTGTAGCAGAGTTTTACTTGTAAACGGAGGTATTTATTATGGCTTTAATAATATGTACAGAATGTGGAAAGAGGTTTTCTGATAAAGCACCAGCTTGTCCAGAGTGTGGTTGTCCTACCGATGTGATTTTAAAGGAACTTAATGGAAACGATGAGAGTGTTTCATCGACAGAGAAAATGGCATCTCTTGATGAATCGACGATAATAGAGGACAGGCGTCTGAATCGTGCATTAAGAGATACTATCATTAATAAAGTAATTGGGGCTAAAGTTAATGGGATAGAAGTAGACAGAGAATTATTATATAACATAGGCATGCATTATAACTGTCCATCCGAATCGGTTGATTTAATAGTTAAAGAGAGCGAAGAAATTATTGAAAGATATTATGGATTTCTTGATTCGATAGTTTTCAACAATATTGATATAATGCTTTCAATTGGGGATGATATTGAGTCAGATGCTTACAATTTTGCTAAAAATTTAGGATTATCAGATCTTTATGTTAAGCAATTATATGATAGATATTTGTTATTGCATCGTTTTGATGATAAGCGTGCTCTTTTAAAAAAAGCGTTGGATGATTTTAAGAATGAGGGAGAATTTTCTGATAGAATTACAACGAGCGATCCGAATTTTGATAAGGATTTTAATGAAAATGAGTATAAGAGATTTAAATCGGCCATTATGCAGATGTGTGATAAATATACTAAGATGTTAGATTCATGTAAAGCCGATGAACTCAGTAGTGAAGAATTTCAGGAATTATTCTTTTTAGGGGTGAAGCTTGGCTTTAATGTTGAGGATATTGATTCATGTTTATTTGGAGTACGAAAAAAACTTGGTGTTGATGATATCATCGGATATAACCAGAAACAACGAGATATAAAAGAACAAGGTAATGTGTTTGGTCGTTTTGTAAAGAATAATAAAACCCGTTTATTAGGGAGACAGATTATTTTTGAAAGCTGTTATTTTGTTAGCGATGCACTAAAGAATAGCATAAAAAATGATTTACTAATTATGAAAAAAAGGTCGTCAGATTTTTTTAAATCATTAGATTATAGTAAATACAATGTGTCGACTCAACTTCGAAGTGATATGGAAAAAGTTGTTCTAAAACCATGGGGTGAATTAATAAGACAATTTGTTGAAAAAATGGAGTGTAGCGAGGAAAATAGGTCGGAGATTTTATTTAATGCGCTTGAGTATTATAGTGAAATTTATGAGGCGACTACTGGACGAGTAGGTGCCATTCAGGAGCTGTACACACAGATAGTGACAGAAAGTAATAAGAAAGATTTAGATGTTTTATATGCTACCGCAAATAGGGGCCGTTGGGTCGGCGGAGGATTTGGTATTAAGGGTGCTATTAAAGGACGAATACAAGCAGGGTTATTGAATGCTGGTTCTGACGCATTACACGGTATGATTGATTCATATAAGATGATGCAAAATGGGTTGGAGGAATCTAGGTCAAAGAATAAACTGGGTATATTTATTGTGGCTGAGATTGATAAACTAGTATCGCTTTTAGTGGATGCGACCCCTCTATTATTGATTGATGCTACACAGTCAGTATTTTATTACAGTGTATATTCAATGGAGGATAAATGGGTAAATTATGTTAGAAATAGGATTAAAAATGCAAAGTCTTTAAAGGATAAGATTAGTTGGACAATTAATCTCTTGAAGGAAGAGCCTACTAATGCGGAAGTCTATCAGGCATTATATGTGTTGATATCTGAAAATAGCAGCGATATTAATGATGATGTTAATAATTTGTTACAGGTGGCAAAATGGTTTAAGAAAGATGTTGAAAAACTAAAGGAAAGTATTCTAGCTGTTATTGATCTTAAATCAGGAAATAAGGATTTAGATTGGTATATCCGTTTATATGAACATGAAAAAAGATTGGGTGTGAAGTCGGAGCGTATTAGCAAGACTGTTAAAGAAATAAGAACACATATTTACGAGGGAGTAAGTGAGTATACGCCTGAAGAGGTTGATTTTTTGTTAGAGCAACTAAGGAATGCTTTGGGTGAAGAATCATATTATTATCAAGTAGATGTTGAACAAATACGTAATCGTGTGATTAAAAAATATGATATTGATTTTGGGAGCGTTAAAAGTGATGAGCTTAAAAGAAATATAGAAGGACTTAAAAATATTATTAGCGAGTATTCCTCATTTTCAGAGGAAATGTCTAAATTGTTACAAGAGCAAGAGAATAGTCTGAATAGAATTCTTGAACAGGAAGATATTTCTGCACGTACAGTTGAAGATTTTGTTACTGACTATAATATTAGTTCTTCTACTTTTGTGGCCGAAAAACGTATATTTGCAACGGTTGATGAAAAAGAAAAAGCGGAAAAGAATATTTCTTTTATAAAACGCTTATGTGAAAAATTAGATAAAGACATACCTGTGCAAGAGCGAGATGAAATTTTAGATAGAATTAAGAGAATACAAGAAAATGGGTATTGTGGAGCAGGATTGCATGATAGTTTAAAGCAGCAGTATGATGTAATTGATAAAATAAGGAGAGATCAAAGAAAGGCGGAACTTAGAGAACATGTAGCTGCTAAGGAAGAGCTGGAACATGTAAAACAGTGTCCTGAAGATGTGTGGAAAATTGATTGTTCTGTTTGGGATTATTATTTAAAAGAAAAGGGTTTCAATATAGATGTTTATTTTGGGGAAGACTCATTTGAAAAAGCATGTTCGTATAACATGGGATTTAAAAAATGGTTAGCTGAATTGGGTGTCTTTTCTAATAATTTATGGGAAAAAGGGTTTGGAAAGGCTGTTTGTTGTGTGAATTATGCTGAATCACAATTAACAATGTTGTATACAACGCGTCAGGTTTTTATAAAAGATAATAATGGTTCTCAAGGATTTCATATAAATGATGTTGCAAGCATAGAGGTGGTTGAACGTCCTGATCATAGTGAATCTTTTATTGCTGTTTTTCAAACTTCGAAATTAGCGTTGGTTGGCTTTGAGTTCCCTAATTTATATAATGAATTTAAAGGGTTACAAATGTTTAATAGTTTTTTATATAAGGTTATTTTGAAATTTGATGGTAATTATGATCGAAGGCAAGTTATATTTGATAAACTTCAGTCGCAAATGTGTGAAACAATGGAGAATCCTAGTGCAGGAATATATTCGGGAAAATGTTTAGAACAAAATCTAGAGAAAATGAATATTGTTAAGCAGTATTTTGGAATAAGAGGTGGTGAAAAAATAAAGGCATTTCGGATTAATGGTTTCCCGAATGCGATTCAAGGTGGTTTTTGCTTTACGGATTTTGCTTATTACTATTATGATGGTAGATCTCATCGTGAGCGAGTTTTATGGTGTTTAGCGAATATAAGTAATTTTGAAAGAGGATTTATGAAGTTCTCTTACAAAGGTCAGAAAGTGTTTGGAGAAGTGATGGGAGCCGATACATCAGCAATGTTCAGATTCATAAAGGCTGGTATACATCCGAATGATTTTCGAATTTGAGAGTACTAATAAGTAGAAGTTTTTGGGACCGTGTACCATTACGTTTTATTACAGACTTAACAAATTCTTAAAGGTACACGGTACCTGAATCCTGAATCTTTCTGCCTTCTTCAATTGCCTTTGCAGGGAAAGACATTCCTAAATTCTAAATTTGAACCGCGTACCTTTACGCATTTATTACAGCCTTAACAATTTCTTAAAGGTACACGGTACCTGGGTTTTGTACCTGAATTTAATTATCTAAAAATTAAGAGGTATCTGATGGGATTTAAATATTTGTCAGGAAGGGCTGAGGCCAGATATAAGGAATTTGTTGAATTACTGGGGCCCGCGATCTCCGGTGGAAAGGTTATTCCAAGTGCAGATAATGATATCAACCACACCATAGGTCTTCAATTTAAGAGGATCACTAAGAAGGGGCTTGAGGTTGAATATGTTTTGGTGCCTACAAAAAAGACTGACCGGGATATACTGAATGTGTTTAACCGAAGTGACGCACGCTATGATAATAATATCAGTTGTCACGAGTATTATCTGAAGCGCAGTGTGACTAAGGATGGTAACATTATTTATAAGGACAAACGCTGTTATAATCTTTATGAAACCTGTACCGATCTTCGCGACGGTGAGGATCTTAAGGATATAGATCATTCCTGCCCTAACTGCGGTGCCGTGTCAAAGCTTTCGGAACTTAGTCAGGGCTGCCCTCATTGCGGGACTTCCTATATCATGGATGACCTGTATCCCAAGGTGACGGGGTATTATCTTCTGGAGTGGATGGATTCGGAAGGCATGAAAAAATACTGGATACTCAGTATCGTGATCGGTATGATAGTCATGACCATTCTGACGTGTATCGGTGCGCCGATCATTTGGATCATAACCGGCCAGCCTTTTGAAATAAGCTCGTTGATCATGATGCCATTCGTGGGTGCATCTTCGGGAGCTATGTTGTGCGGCTTTTATTTTCCGATATTTTGGGGATTGAGATTTTTTATCCGCGCGATCGATGTATCCGCAAAGACAAGTACTTTTGGTTCCAGAAGGAAATTCGAGAGATTAATGAAAAATTTAAGTCCGGAGTTTTCCTGTGATTATTTTATAGGTAAAGCCGTATCCCTGATCCGAACAGCCGTGTTCAGTGAAGATGAAAAAGAACTGCTCTTTTATGAAGGCGATCGTCTGGATCCGAATATGAAGGATATTATTGATCTGCATTACGGAGGAGCCTTTTCACTGATTGAGTTTGTGGAAAAGGATGGATTTGTGGATGTTACGCTTAAATTTTTTATGCATGTCCTGTATATGTCGGATGACAAGGTCCGTTTGAAAAAACAGCTTTTCAGGGCAGGGTTCAGGAGGCGTACCGATATTCCTATTGATTATGGTTTTTCAATGACCAGGATACAGTGTCCGTCATGCGGAGCCAGTTTCAATGCATTGTTGAATAAATATTGTCCGTACTGTGGAAGAGAATATGAGATCATCACGGATGACTGGGTCATGACGGAACTGACATATTAACTATTTTATGTCGGATGATCTGAAATTAGTGGCCAGGGCATTGCTGCCGCCCGAGATCAGGGAGGGCAGCAAGCTGAAATATGAAATGATGCAGTATACTTTAGTTTAAAAATGTCGGACTAATTCCTATGAAGGTTAAGTTATGTCAGTAGAAAACGGTGTATGGATAATGAACGGTGTGGACTGGGATCACCCGGAATGCATTCATACGGTAGAAGAATTAGAGGAATACATAGAGGCAGTGGGGTCTCTGCCTCTTTTTGCCAATGAAGTTGAGGGCTTTTCCGTAGAGGAGTGGACTGATCCGGGATGCTGGTGGACCGGAGATGAAGATACTGACCCCTGGCAGTGGCGTGAGATCATCGCCCGCCGTCAGAAGATTGCGTATGGCAAGTTTTTTGATAAGAAGGCCGGTTTCATCTCTCTTAAGTGGCTGCCTTATTTTGTCAACAGTCGCCGGTCAGGCTATGATTATGATGCCCGTTGGCAGGATGGTCTTTCGGGGCGGCGTGAAAAACTCATAATGGATTTTTACATCGGTGAGGATGCAAACGGTGATACCCTGTGGAAAGACGAGAGGATATTGTCTACAGAACTAAAGAAAAGGGCAGGTTTTGGTAAGCAGGGCGAGAAAAACTATCCGGGAATCCTTACGCAGCTCCAGATGGAGACGTATCTGGTCATCTCTGACTTTGAGCGCAGGAAGAATAAAAAAGGTCATGAGTATGGCATGGCGGTATCCATCATGTTTCCGCCGGAGAAACTGTGGGGCTATGAGGCTGTCACCGCTGCATATAAGGAATCTCCGATGAAGTCCTGGCAGAGGATCTTTGATCATGTGAAGGAGATGTATGAGGAGGCGGAGGATGCTGCCGTGATGAAGATCGCCGGTAAGATGCCGGAGGAATAATGATGAGTAGTGAAAAAGGCAGTTGAGGTGATATTCGAAAATGTACCAATGTCTGTTTTTAGTTGTATGAAGGAGTTGTAAATAATGGAGTTGTTGGATGGAAGACCGGAGAGTATGGATGGACGTCTGCCTCGGGAGGTGCGCACCTATGACCTTTTGGATTCTCTTGGTATTGAGTATAAAAGAACAGATCATGAGCGGACGGATACCATGGAGGCTTGCAAAGATTCAGTGACCGTGTACCTTTACACATTTATTACAAAGTTAACAGATTTTTAAAGGTATGTGGTTCCTAAATGGAAAACAAATGGAGGTTTTGAAATGACGTTCGATAAACTTGTTGAAAAAGTAAGAAGCATGGCTTCTAAGGTTGATGCTACGGGAAGGGATTTCCTTGCAGTTCAGATAAACATCACAGGTAAGGATAGTGGTGTTTTTTATGTGGAGGTTAAAGACGGCAGGATAAATGTTGAGCCTTACGAATATAATGACAGGCAGTGCGCCATTACCATGAGCCTGACAGATTATAATAAGCTGCTTGACGGTAAACTTGATCCGGTGATGGCATTCACAACGGGCAAGCTTAAGATAGATGGTGACATTGGCAAGGCGGTAGAGTTTTCGAAGGCACTGAAATAATGTGACTCAATGAAATATAGGATAGTGTAATGGCTTCTGGAAGAATATAAGGCGAGGCTTGCAGTTTTTGAGGAGTATGCGCCTAAGATGTTGAGTGCTGAGGCAAGTTGTGTCAGTAGGGGAAGTTATATGTCAGGATACAGAGAAATTTGAACAGCGTACCTTTACGCATTTATTACAGCCTTAGCAATTTCTTAAAGGTACACGGTACCTGAGTTGTGGGGGTCAGACCTCATGAACAGACCCCATGAACAAATTGTGAATAACATTTCCAGCGGAAAAGGGAAGTCTTGACCGTAAAGTTATCACCGTCGGAGGACGAATATGTTTTATTTGATCGAAGAAACGTTGAGAGAGGTCTCCAAGGAGGACTTGAAGCATACAGACAGGCAGTATGTCGCTGTTCTTTCTTCGGAGGAATGGAAAAAAAGCTGCGAAAGCTTTGAAATGGGAATAGATATAGATTCCGATCCGGATATTTCGGAGATATATACGACCAAAGCAGAGGTGAATTACGATTCGCTCACCGGTTCTTTCTCGATTCCCGACAGGACGGATTTTTCATCGGAGGACAGTAAATTCGCCTTTGCACTTGATGAAAAGGGAATTGTTTTTATCGATGATTCAGGTAAAGCCGGGAGTATAATCAAAAGTATCATACAGACCAAAAAATGGAAGCTCCCCGGACTGGAACGTTTTATTTATGATTTTCTGGATCAGATAGTGAAGGATGATCTGCGCCTGATGGAAAAATACGAGTGTGAGCTTGACGCCATGGAAAAAAGGATAATGGAAGGTGATGAGGATCTTCCTTCCGGCCGACTAAATGACATAAGGAATGATATTCGCGATCTGCGCATACATTATGAACAGCTCATGGATCTGGGGCAGGAGCTTGAGGAAAATGAAAATAATTTTTTCAAGCAGGAGAACCTAAGATATTTCAGACTCTTTTTAAACCGTATGGCCAGGCTTCATGACAATTCCACGTCGCTAAAGGACTATACCATGCAGCTGCGTGATCTGTACAAAGCCCATTTGGATATTAAACAGAACAGGATAATGACCATACTGACGGTGGTTACCACAATTTTTATGCCTTTGACACTTATCGCCGGATGGTATGGCATGAATTTCAGGTTTATGCCCGAACTTAATTGGAAGTGGGGATATCCGCTTGTGATCGTCATTAGCATAATGATCGTTGTGGGTAGTCTTTTGTTTTTTAAGAAGAAAAAGTGGCTGTAAGGATCAGACCTCATTAAGGAAGTTTAATGAAACGTAATATATTTGTAAAGGGGTCAGACCCCATCAGACTATCTGTATTAAAAAGAATAGCGTTGCTGTTTCTGGTGGCATTAGTTTTTTCGGCGGTACCCACTATACTGCTGAGCTACAATTACCTGTTGCTCGATGCGGCCGAACAAGGGGAGGATATTGCCAGAGTGGTGGCCCTGGCTGCTCATGTGGCCATCGGGTCCAGAAAAATTTGAACCGCGTACCTTTACGCATTTATTACAGCCTTAACAATTTCTTAAAGGTACACGGTACCTGGGTTGTTGAGTTTCTT
>Ga0247608_10006456_pt1 | contig 12325 bp, 4 predicted proteins | sample 176DNAGHGlowgp2_FD_193490 | JGI IMG/M metagenome (GOLD analysis project Ga0247608, IMG submission 193490) | Sheep rumen microbial communities from Palmerston North, Manawatu-Wanganui, New Zealand - 1766 DNA GHGlow gp2 | ecosystem: Host-associated > Mammals > Digestive system > Stomach > Rumen ... | reverse complement strand
GCCCTCGCGGTAAGCGTTTTCTTCCATGTAGCCGTCTTCGTCAAAGAAGTACCACTTGCCGTCGATCTTCATCCAGGCGTTCTGCGGATAGGACTCATCGGGCATCTCGTATCTCCAGCCCTTGGAATACTTCTTCCACTGGGAGATGGTTGATATGATGCATACCGGCTCCGTATCGTTATAAAGCAGATTGCCGACGATCATGTACCATACATAGTAGGTTCCCTTATCCTTCGCGGTAGGAACTTCGGTGCTCCAAGCTGTATCTTCGATATCCTCATCTACGTCATATTCCGGAGCGATGATAGGATCCTCGCCAAGAGCGTAGTAGTAGGTTCCGCCCTTGCATTCGCCTTCGGTTACAAGTGCCTGAGCCTTCTTGTTGTAAGTAAGAGCCTTTCCGGAGGGTTCGCTTTCCACTACCGGGTCCTTCAGGACGATCAGCTTCTTGGCTTCTTCAATCAGCTTTCCTTCCTTAACTTCTTCGATCTTCGCGGGAACCTTTTCCTTTACGGTTGCGATAAGCCCAGCAGCCTTTTCCTTTGCAGCGGTAAGAAGCTTCTCACCGGCTTCCTTTGCTTCTGCAAGAACCTTCTCTGCGGCTTCCTTTGCCTTTTCGATTACCTCGGGTGACTTATCCTTTACGTCTGCAATGATCTTTTCTGCGGCTTCCTTCGCCTGAGCATACTTCTCAGCAGCAGCTGCCTTTGCATTGGCGATGAACTCCTCAGCCTTTTCCTTAGCTTCTGTCAGGGACTGCTTCAGCTGTTCCGCGGTCTCTTTTGCTTTCTCCAGAAGTGCTTCGCTCTTCTCCTTAACTGCCGTTACGAGCTGTTCGCCCTTTTCCTTGGCATCTGCAATGAACTGTTCAGCCTTTTCTTTGGTGTCGGGCAGAAGCTGCTCAGCCTTCTCCTTGGCATCGGCAACGAACTCCTCTGCGGCTTCCTTTGCTTCGGCAATCTTCTCACTGATACGTTCGGACAGCTCCGGTACCAGAGTGTCGATATAATCCTGAACATCAGCAAGCAGCACCTTCAGGTCTTCCATGATCTGCTGAAGGCTCTCACTAAAGACGTCGTCCATTTCGACCGGATCGCCTTCGCCACCCTCATTTTGGACTACGATATCATCACCTGCAGGAGCGGCAAAAACCGGTGTTCCGCTTAAGGATAATGACATGGCTAGCAAGAACCAGAGTGAGGAATCTGCCTGCTTTTTTCTTCCGCATGGTCTTTTGCTTCATCCGATTAATACCTCCTTCTTCATTTTGATCACAAATTGATATGGTTTTATTACATTTTTGGACATGGGAATCGCCCAAATTCTCACCTTAATCATATCACGTTCCATGGGCCCTGTGCTACTGTTTTCTTACATTTTTTCTTAATATTTCGTGAAAAAAGGCGATAATTATACAGACTGTGATACTTGGGTTGGTATAATCTTGCCGTTAACATCAGATAAGGGGAGAGAGTTTCATGTATTATGCAAGCATAGGTGTTTTATCCCTGATCATTCACGTCATTATCAATTTCGAGGCATTAAAGAAGAGAAACAGCCACAGGGTCAAGCTGTCCCAGGTAAGATACCGGCATTTTCTCTATGCTGTCATGCTGTTTTATATCTCGGATATCCTGTGGGGATGGTTCTATGAGCAGCACTGGATCGTTCCGACATATATCGATACCATGCTGTTCTTTATTTCCATGGGAGCATCCGTACTGATCTGGACCAGATTCGTTGTAGCCTTTATCGATAATCAGGGAAGGTTCGGAGTTCTGCTTAAGGCGGGGGGCTGGATGATCTTTACCTTCCAGCTGGTTACCCTGATCATCAACTTCTTTACACCCATTGTTTTCAGATTCATGGAGAATGATGAGTATAAGACCGGTCCGGTGAGAAATATCTCGCTGGTCCTTCAGATGATCCTTTTCATAATCGCTTCGATCTACACTCTGAGTGTTTCTGCCAGAGTGAAGGGAGAGACGCGGGCGCATCACCGGACCATAGGCTTTTCCGGGATCGTGATGTCCCTTTTTATCCTGCTTCAGTGCCAGTATCCCCTGATGCCGTTTTATTCCATCGGTTGTCTTCTTGCCACCTGCACCATTCATTCCTTTGTGTACAAGGATGAGATGCTGGAGCATTTTAAGGAAATGGAAGTCGCAAGAAGGATGGCCTTCCGGGATCCGCTTGAGGAATATCTTGGAGCGTTGAACTAGACACAGTTAAAACCCGAATATAAAGAAATACCGGATGAGAGCGCTTTGGCGCTCTCATTCTTCTAACCTGCGAAAGCGTGGAATAGGCGAGATGCATTTAGTAGAAAGGCTGGTGTTAATATGCGAAAAGCAATCTTGCTGATCTGGATATTCCCGTGGCATTTGGTTTCCCGGCAGGTCACGGTGAAAAGAATTATCCGCTCCTAATGGGAGCTGTGGCAGAGTTAAATGTCGGGGCTGAGAATTATGTGCTTACCTGCGGGGCAAAGTAAACATAGTTGATGACTGATTGAGTACACAGGCTTAAAATGGTATAATAAGTCCGTTGGAATCGGGATGCTGAAGGAACCGTTTCATCGGTGGAAGCATATTCTTTCGGGGACAGGATGTTATGGAAAGAAAAACGTCAAATGAAATCATATTGCAGACGAATGGTCTGTACAAGGTATACGGTAGCGGCGAAAATGCCGTAAACGCCCTGGACGGTGTGGATATTTCGGTTTATGCGGGGGAGCTTCTGGTAATCCTCGGAAGCAGTGGCAGCGGGAAATCCACGATCCTGAACATGCTCGGCGGGATGGATGTGCCCACCGGAGGAGAGGTTCTGTTTCAGGGGACGGACATCGGGAAGTTCAGTGACAAGAAGCTGACCGCCTATCGAAGACATCATGTGGGGTTCGTGTTTCAGTCCTTCAATCTGATCGGAGAGCTTACGGTCCGGGAGAATGTTAAGCTGACCGCGGATCTAAAGAGCAATCCGAATATCGTGGACGAGATGCTGGATATCCTGGGTCTTTCCGAAAAGAAGGATAAGTATCCTTCCCAGCTGTCCGGCGGACAGCAGCAGAGAGTGGCAATTGCCAGAGCTCTGGCGGGAAATGCGGATATCCTGCTTTGTGATGAGCCCACCGGCGCGCTGGATTATGAAACCGGAAAGCAGATCCTGGTACAGTTACAGGATCTGGTGAGAGTACATGGGAAAACAGTGATCATCGTCACACATACAAAGGAAATTTCCACGATGGCAGACCGAGTGATCGTCATGAAGGACGGACGGGTGATCCGTACGGAGGTCAACGATACACCTGCTTCGGCGGAAATGATCGAGTGGTAATATACATTTGGAAGTGGTTTTGGAATGAAGAACAGCTTGTTTCGCGTGATCAGAAAAAAATACGCCAGACTGCTGGTATCCATGCTGTTGGTATCATCGCTGGGATGTGGAATCATGTCCGGCATGTCCAATGGCTTTTTGTCGTTGAAACAGACACTGAATGAGTATATTTCGGATATGGGATATCCGGATGTGGTGATCTCGACGACAACCACAACCAAAGACAAGGCAGATCTGCTCCGTGCCCTGGATGGCGTGGATGAGGTGAATCCGAGACTGAAGGGAAATCTTGTTCTGATCGACAGAGAAGGGCGCTACATCTCAGCAGAAGCCCTGACCTACGACGAACAGGATTTTTCAAAGTTTTATTACTGGGAAAAGGTGGATAAAAAGGGAGAATATCCAATCCTTATGGAGCACGCCTTTTGTGAAAGCAATGGAATTCATGCAGGGGACGAACTGACGGCCCGGCTGGGAGAGGATGAAAGGCTCTGTACGGTATATGGCGTGATCTCCAGACCGGAAACCCTGTCAACTCCAAGCATCGGACGTATGAAGGCATCCCCCATGGATGTCTGCTATATATATGTCCCCACGTCGATTCTGGAGGATGAAGAAAACCCGGAATATGTGAAGGCCTTTGCCGAGTGGGAAACGAAGAACCGGGAATATGAAGAGGCAAAGGAAAAAGCGTATTCGGAGCACGAAAAGACTTTGGATCAGATTACGGATTCCGAAAAACAGCTGTCGGAAAAAGAAAAGGAAATGACGGAAAAGCTTTCGGAAGCGGAGCAGCAGAAGGAGTCCCTGCTCCGGAACCGGGAGGAGCTAAGAAAGAAACAGCAGGAACTGGCGGAACAGGAAAAGCAGCTTCAGTCGAAGAAGGATGAGCTTGCGGATGGTGAAAAGAAGCTTTTGCAGGAAAAGCAAAAGCTGGAGGATTCGAAGAAGGAACTGGCCGGAAAGCGTGAGAAACTGGACCGGACCAAAAAGGAACTGGAGGCGCAGTATAACGAACTGAAGACGAAGCTGGATGAGGGAAGGCGTAGTCTGGATGAGAATAAGAAAAAGATCGACGAGTGGAAAGAGCTGATCCGGATTCTGGAAGACAATAAGGATCAGATCGAACAGCTCGTAGGGAGTATTAATCTTCCGAAGGATACCTATGAACGTGCATCCGCTCTTGTTTCGGATGTGGACCGGATTCTTTCAAATACGGACTATGTGATCAGAATGCTGAAGTCCTTTGATCAGAAAATCCATGATGTGAATGTGGACTCCCTGCTGGATCATATGGGACAGTATTCCGATACACTACGAAAGCTCCGGGATCAGTTGAGTGACGCGGTAAAGCGGGCGGAGGATCCGGCGGTAGTGGAAAAGTTTCGGGAGGAGATCATATCCCAAAGCCGGTTATTCCTGGATACCTTTGTAAAAGACAGTAAAACCGTGAAGGAGGTTGTTGATTCCGCGGTTCTTTACGTGAAGGATATGGAGACTAAGCTGGAGGAGGGCTATAAACAGCTGGAGGAGTATTCCGGTTATCTGAAGCAGATCGAGGAAGGCCTTCGGACCGTCGATGCCGGATACGGAGAGCTGGAGAAGTACGAGAAGAAGCTTTCGGATGGTGAGAAGCAGATCCGGGACGGCGAAAAGACGCTGGATTCCTACAGAAGCCAGATCCGGGACGGTGAAAAGCAGATCGCTGACGGGAGAAGAGAGATCGAGAAGTATCTGATCGAGATCGAGAAAGCAATCGAAGCCATCGAGCAGGGAATCCTTGACGGAAAAACAGAGTTTGAAAATGCACGGGACCTGCTGAAGGAAGCAAAGGCAGAGGTCCAATCCGAGTGGTCGAAGATTCTGAAGGAACTGTCCCGGGGCGAGGAGGAGCTTGCGAATGCAAAGGATCAGCTGGATGACTGGCAGGGATATGAAAACTTCTGCAATCAGTTCCTGATCCGGGTTTCGGAGGGCATGGATCCGGAAGATGTACGACGCCGGGCAGAGGAAGCCCTGATTGATGTTGAGATCAAGGAAAGCTACACGTATCAGACATCAGAACTCCGGGATAAACTGGAGGGAGAAAACTTAAGTCCTCTGGAGATCATGACCATGTACATCCCCATGGTCTTCTTTGGCGTTGCACTGATCGTGATCTTCCTTTTCATGAATCTACTGGTTCGGCGGTGCCGCAGGGAGATCGGAATTCTGCGTGCCCTTGGCTTTTCTAAGCGTTCCATCGTATCGCAGTTTTGTACGGTGAGCCTGATCGTCTCCCTTGGTGCAGTTTTGATCGGGGCACTATGGGGATTATCGTGGGAAGATTGATCGGTAACAGCTTTCAGGACTTTCTTGATCTCTATTATATGAACCACCAGTTTTACTGGGGACGGATCCTGCTTGCTGCCGGTATAACGGTGCTGGTGGGACAGATCGCCACCTTGCTTAGCATGGGCTATGTGAATCATATTGCGCCTGCGGAGGCCATGACCAGGCCGGCTCCGAAGGAGGCGTTCCATGCAAGCGGTTTTATGAGAAATTCCAACTCGTTTTTCAAATACAGTGTATTCTCACTGATGAGGAATAAAATGCGATTCTTCTTTACCGTGATCTGTCTTGCCGCTTCATCCATGCTGATGTTCTCAGCCTTTTCCTTCGGGGCATGCAAGGATAAGCTTCTGGTCAGCTATTACGAAGACCGGGTCAACTATGACTGCGAAGCGTTTTTCAGTTATGAACCTTCTGCAGAAAAGATCGGAGAGCTGGAGCGGTTTGGGATCGCAAGCTCGCCGGAGTCCGTCAGGTATTATAAAAAGGAGATCCGTTTCGGGGATGCTTCGGAAGAGGCTTTCATCCAGGCAATCCCAAAGGATACCGATAAGGTCAGAATCCTTGATTCCGATGAAAAGGATTTAAGGCTATCGGAGGAGGGCCTGATTCTGGAGAGATATATCGCTGAGAAACTGAACCTTAAGGCGGGAGATGTGGTTACCATCGACGGAGAGAGTTTCCCGGTAACAGCCATTTCCGAGCAGTATGAAGGCCGTGTTCAGTTTATTTCTCTGGAAGCGGCAGAACGTCTCGGGGAACCTGTATTTTACTCGGTTCTCCTCTCGGTGGAACCGGATCAGCAGATCAAACTGGGGCAGAAGTTATCGGAGGTTGACGGATATATCCTTGCGTCCTTTATCGACCGGAATTACAACTATTGGAAGAAAAACTTCCGGGGCTTTACAGCCTGCGTGATTGCCGTCATTCTGTTCTCGGTCCTGATCGGATTTGTAATTATAACAAATACGCTTCTTGCCAACCTTCTGGAGCAGAAGAAGGATCTCTGTATCCTCCGGACACTGGGCTTCCAGTGCTCTGAACTATCCTTCCGCCTGTTTTTCCAGACAGCGCTATATTATGTATTCGCATGTCTGATCGGGATTCCGGCGGGAGCGCTGGTGGCAAAAATGGCGATCGCTCATATGGAGACGGAGGGAAGAAGCTATCCCTTTGTGAATGAACCGTATCTTTACCTGCAGACCGCCGCGCTGGTTCTCGGGTATCTGATCATCGGGCATATCATATCCATGAAGTCCCTTCGGAAGTGGGATATTGTGGAGAGTGTGAAGGATAAAGAGTAAGAGTATTGCAGATGATTTCCTGATAAGGAGGCTTAAAGTAACAATGGACAGAGTTGAAAAGAATTCCGGATACTGGTCAGAGCTGATGGCAGATTCCGGCAGGTATCTGAAATTCTATAACATCAAAGGAAACGACTATGGTTCCGTACCGGTCAGAATAAAGGAAGACAGTGTCCTTGCCCATGTGAGTGAGACGAATTCTTCGTTGTTTGACTTTTACGGGAGCGTATTTGCGCTGTATCTGTCACGGATCGACCGGCTCCCCGGTGTTTTGATGTATACCGGAATGCCTGCAAAGGAAGGTGAACAGCCCGGAAGGAAGACGCTGCTCAGGGTTCCTGTGGATCAGGAGAGCAGCTTCCCGGATTTCCTTCGGTCCTTTAAAGCAGCGTATCAGGAGGCTGTGGAGCATACGGATGTTGATGTGAGTCAGTATCTTACGGAGAAAGGCTCCTATTACTCGGTTTATGACCTTTCTGATTCTGATGAGAGTAAGGATGCGAATTCGGAGGATGCCTATGCCCTGATGCTGATCCTTCGGGAAGGCGCAGTGGAGATAAAGTATAACACCGGGCTTTTCACGGAGACGTATATAAGTCACATGGTGAAGAATCTGGAAAGCTTAACCGATGAGATCCTTCGCTCTCAGGAATGTAAGATTTCGGATCTGGACATTCTTTCGAAAGAGGAGAAGGAATGCCTATCCGAATTCTCCAAGGGTAAAACCATTGAAGTAGATCAGGACAGGATGTTTGCAGAGGCGTTCCGAAGCTTTGCGGCAGAGAATCCGAATGCTCTGGCGGTAGATGACGGGGTGAATAAGATCAGTTATGTAGAACTGGAGAGATCCAGCAATTCCGTGGCTTATGATCTGGCAAACCGGTTCCATATTGCCCCCGGCAGCCGCGTGGCATTAATGCTTCCGAGAACCTATCATTTCCCGGAACTGGTTCTGGCTTTGAATAAGATTGGTGCAGCTTATGTTCCCATCGATACACAGTTTCCGGTGAACCGAATCCGGCATATGATCGGCATCGCCGGAGTGGATCATTTCATCACAGTAAAAGCCATAGGAGAGAAACTGGATTCGGACATCCGTGTGATCTCTCTGGAAGATCTTAAATATGACCATGATGTGGTAGTGGAGATACAGAGTAAAAAAGAGGACTTGTTCGCTATCCTCTTTACCTCCGGCACCACAGGCATCCCCAAGGGAGTTATGTTTTACAACCGGCAGTTCCCATGGGCTGCCGTAGCTTTAACGGATGTGTTTCATACCTCCTGCGGGGACTGCATGGGATCTTTCTTCAGCTTCAGCTTTGTGGCATCCTTTGTGGTCTGTGCAGCACTTTTTATGGGTTGCTCCCTCAGACTGTTCAACGAAGAGGAGCAAAGGAACAGCCTGCTGCTGATCAAGGCGCTGAAAGAAAATCATATGAACAGCCTGATCCTGCCTCCGACGGTGGGAATTCCCATCTACGAAAGGGAAGATCTGAATCTGGATTATCTGGTTCTGGCCGGTGCTAAGCTGAATGAACTCAGTCATACAGAGAGACACACCAAGCTGGTGAATTTCTACGGCACCACCGAAACCATAGTAGCCATCAGTAAGATCTATGATCTGGAGAACACTAAGGACGACCGGGTTCCTTTGGGAAGACCGGTTGCGAATACCTCGGCCTATATTCTGGATGAGCAGAATCGTCAGATGCCTGTAGGCGTTCCCGGTGAGATCTGCATATCCGGTGGCATTATGACGCCCGGATATTGCAATGATCAGGAGCTGACCGCCAAAAGCTTTGTGGAGAATCCCTATTCTGACTGCGATACCAACCGGACCATGTATCGTTCCGGTGATATCGGCTATTATAATTTTGATGGCGAGATCGAGATCATCGGACGGGAAGATGACCAGCTTTCTGTCAGAGGATTCCGGATCGAATCCGGCGAGATCTCAGCCATCATGAAGAGCTTCCCGGAGATTGCTGATGTATGTCTGGATGTTGAAAATGATACACTGACCGCGTATTATACACTCTCGAATAAAACCGGTGTGGATCAGAAAACGGAAGATGCGGATCAGGATTCGGAGCAGAATGATGACCTGTTGGAGAACCGGATCAGGGAAGCCCTGAAGCGGGAACTGCCCTATTATATGATTCCATCCCTTTTTGTAAAGCTGGATAAGATTCCGCTGAATATCAACGGAAAGGTCGATAGAACCGGCCTGAAAAGGGTGGCCCGGCAGCAGAACATAGAGATCAAGGATGAAACCCTCCGTGCAGTTGTGGAAGCGTTCCGTGAGGTTCTTAGGTTAGAGGTTGTACTGCCGGATGACCGCTTTGTTGCTCTGGGCGGAACCTCTCTTTCTGCCATGAGGCTGCAGCTTCTGCTGCAGGATAAGCTGAAGATCAGTCTCTCCGCGAATGAACTGATCGGCCTTTCCACGCCGGAGGAGATTGCGGATTATGTAAGGTCGAATCGAAATGCCCATCCGGTGGTGGATGAGAAGAAGTATTCCTTCGATGCACCATGTCCCTTATCAGAGTCTCAACTGAATATATACCTGGATGAAAGCGTACATGACCGGGAAACTGCGTATAACAACCCGTTCACTCTGCGGTTCAAAAAGGACGGATTTTCTGCAGATCTGCTGAAGCAGGCACTGCAGAAGGTGTTTAAAGCATTCCCGATATTAAAAGCACGTGTCCTGAATCAGGATGGTGCTTTGTCCCTCTGCTTTGATGCGGAACCCGTGATCACGGAAGGATCTGTAGAGGAGATCGGGTCCTTTGTCGTGCCCTTTAAAACGGATGAATGCCTCGCCAGATTTCTGATCGCCCGGGACGGAGAAGCTACGATCCTGTGCGCGGATGTTCATCACCTGATCTTTGACGGTGTTTCGTTAAATGTCTTCCTGAACAGCCTCTTTTCTGCTTTAGGGGAGGAAGCGTTGGATTCTGTGGATCGGGGATTATTTAAGGAACTGGCCTTCGAGGAAGCAGTCGCTTCCTCCGGAATGGACGAGGCAAAGGCATTTTACAGAGAGATGCTTGCCGACAGAGAAGAAGCCCATGAACTGCTGCCTTCCGTCACCGGAGCAGGGGAAGATTTTGAATATATAGAGACTTTTGACATGGATATGGAGCAGCTGGCTTCCTTTCTTCGAAAGCATGCCATCACCCACAACCAGTTTTTTGCGGGTGTCTTTGCCTATACCCTTTCCAGGTTCACCGGCGGAGAGAAGGCACTCTTTAATCTGATCGAAGACGGAAGGGGGCATGTGGATCTGTCCCGGTCTATCGGAATGTATGTAAAGACACTTCCGGTTCTTATGGACTGTAAGGATCAGGACATGGCGTCCTTCCTTTCGTTAGTCTCGGAACGGATCAATTCCGTCATGAAGTATGACCTGGTCCCCTTCCGTATCCTGGCTTCCGAATTTGATCTTACCGCAGGTATTCTGTTCCAGTATTCTCATGCCATGTTTACGGATGCCCTGAACATGGAGGGAAGAAATATAGAGATCGAACCGTTAAAGCATGATCTGGATTCGGAGCTGTCCTTTAATGTTTTAAACAACGGGGAGAAGGGACTGACACTCAGGATCCTTTCCTCCTCCCGCTATTCGGAGGAGTTTATTACTCGTTTTGCCAAAGCGTATCAGCAGATCCTCCGGGGGATGATGACGGCAGAGCGGCTGAAGGAGATTCCTTATACATCCGAAGAGGATATCTCTCTGCTAAATGGCTGGAACCTGACGGAAGTTAGTCTTCCCTATGGGCATATTCTGGCGGCTTTCCGTGATACCCTGTCCAAGTATCCGGAAAATAAAATGGTTGTATATAAGGATGCATCCTATACCTTTGCGGAGGGGGCTTTTATCGCGGATCGGATCCGGCAGAAGCTTCTTTCCCTTGGCATTACGCCGGAGGACAGAGTCGGATTTCTGGTCCCCCGTTCGGAGCTGTATATGTTCTCCGTTTTAGGTATTCTTTCCACAGGTGCAGCCTATGTTCCGTTGGATGAGAATCTGCCGGATGAACGTCTGTCCTTCATGATTCAGGATGCCGTAACCGGTTGTCTGATCGTAAGCGATGATACACAGGAACGGGCAAGGAAGCTGGCAGGAGACGGTATTACCCTTTTCAATATCTCCGGGATCATGAAAGAGGATATCGGAACGCTGACGGAGCTTACCTTTACTCCGGGAACGATTGCTTCCATACTCTACACCAGCGGCAGTACCGGTATTCCGAAAGGTGTGAAGATTACTACAGGAGCGGTACTAAACTATACATCTTTCCACCTGAAGAAGATCCCGCTTCTTCCGGGAGATGTTTGTGCGTTATATGCTTCCATCGGGTTTGATGTCTCCATGGAGGTTCTCTTCTCCGTGCTTTCCTCCGGTGCATGTATGGATATCGTTCCGGAAGAGAAGAAGCTGGATATTCATGCGCTGAATCGTCATTTCGTGGAGCATGGTGTGACGCAGGCACATCTCCCTGCGCAGATGGCCCGGCTGTTTATCCGTGAGATTGCTGATACATCCCTTCGGGATCTGGTAAGCGGCGGAGAGAAGCTGGGGCGGGTTCGTGTTGACAGAGATTACAGGATCACGGATACCTATGGGCCTACGGAAGCATGTATAACCGTGACATGTATCGATCTGAAGGATAAGATCGATCCGTCCGTTATCGGTTTTGTGATCAGCAATATGAAAGCGTATGTTCTGGACAAAGAGCGTAGAAGAGTACCGGTGGGGGCTGTGGGAGAACTGTATCTCTCCGGCCTGCAGCTTGCAGACGGATACCTGAACCGTAAGGAGGAAACCAACCGGGCATTTTTGACGAATCCTTTTGAAGACAGAAAGGAATATGGAATCATCTATGCCACAGGGGATGTGGTAAGGGTTTTGCCGGATGGAAGGTACGGATTCATCGGAAGGCTGGACAGCCAGGTAAAGATCCGTGGAAACCGGCTGGAACTTACGGAAGTCGAAGCCGTGATCCGAAAGATCGATGGGGTAAGCGATGTGACCGCCCAGATCCGGAAGCTGGACGGGAATAATGAACTGGTCGTTTATGTTGTATCAGAGGATCCGGATAATGAATCCGCCGCGAACAGGGTAGTATCTTATCTAAGTGGCCGTGTACCGGAGTATATGGTTCCATCCTTTGTGATCCGTCTTGACAGCATTCCGGTGAATGTCAATGGTAAGGTGGACAAGCGTGCATTACCGGAGGTTGATTTCGGCATGCTGCATGCAGAGTATGCTGCACCCCGAAATGAACTGGAAGAACGAGTTGTCCGTGAATTTGAAAGAGTCTTAGAACTGGAGCAGGTCGGAATCA
>Ga0247608_10006454_pt1 | contig 12327 bp, 11 predicted proteins | sample 176DNAGHGlowgp2_FD_193490 | JGI IMG/M metagenome (GOLD analysis project Ga0247608, IMG submission 193490) | Sheep rumen microbial communities from Palmerston North, Manawatu-Wanganui, New Zealand - 1766 DNA GHGlow gp2 | ecosystem: Host-associated > Mammals > Digestive system > Stomach > Rumen ... | reverse complement strand
ATTTTTCATGCGATTGAAAAAATATCCGTCTACCCTGTTTATTTATATACTCTTTATATACTAAAAATGCTTGAAAATTTCTCGGCTCCGTTTGCGTAACACTTTCAAAAAGGTATGCCAGTACCACCCAGAACGAAACCCCGTCAGAATCGATTTACGTGCGATTGCGGGGATATCCGGCAACACCGAAAAACGGACGCATGAGAAACATAAGATACGTCCAACCCGATGATCCCGTCGGGAGCAAGGGAGGGGTGGAACGTATCGCATAGTGTTACCTTTTCACTGTTTTGTGTTACCGAATCGCTTATATAACAATAACACGTTTTCAGTTATGTTATTGGGGAGTCGGGATCATACGATACGGACTTGGAAAATAGGGTATGATCCCTTTGATTTCTACCCGTAAGGAATCACTCCCCTTAACACCCGTCGGTGATTGAATGAGTGACGAAATACTTGAAACAAAAGACGTTGAAAAAATCGTTGAACTTTCTAAGAAAGTTTCAGAACTTGAAAACGAGATAAGTGGATATAAAACCCAAATCTCCGATTATGAAACCACTATCCAAAAGAATAAGGACGATATAATAAGGCTACAAAAGATAATATCCGATAATTTCGTCGCTAGCAAGGAAACCCCTAAATCGGAGATATCGACACCTAAGAATTTTGCCGACGTGTATAAAGAAATGATTGAGCAAAACGCTAAATCTAGGTGATTAAATGACTAATTACGACACGGTTTTTAACACATCGGGAAAATTCCCGACTAATAGCGATTTCTGGAAATCGTTTTCAACGGGATTCGTCACCGAGCAAGGAATAACCCCGACTTTCTCAAAGGTTCTAGGTGAGCAGGTTTTCCGTCCTCTTGGAACGTTCGAAACCCCGTTCTATAACCGTTTTGCTGGCTCCCCTCTTTGGTTCGGCTCCGCATGGCGTGAGCGTGCGCTTTACAATATGAACGCACGTCATTTCAAACCCAAAGCCACGGCTAATGATGATCTTGATTTCGTCGATTCCGAGGGTTTAGAGGTTGAATACAAGGTTGACGTTAGCGGATGGGTTAAATGTTCCATTCCTACCGAACTTGAAACTATTCAGATGATGTTGACAAACGGGGAGGTTGGGCAACTTAACGATATGTTGGTTGATAATGTCGTTCGTACTTATCAGATGGCGATAGAATCCGAGATAGGTAAGAAACTCGTATCCAATATCAATGCGGAAGAATCGATAGATTTCACCGATGGAATACAGGCGGTTAAGGATATTAACAAACTTGCGATAAGGATGAAAGGAAACACCTATCATTACAACCAACTTTCGGAGGCTCAAAACGCAAGACTAATAACCCGTTCTAAGAACGTCCTTTGTTTCATTGACGCTGACGTTCTGGAATTCATGCGTGAGTCTTTCGCTAGTCTACCGTCACCCGATAGGATTTCGGAGAATGTGGAATTCATCCCGATGTATGACGGTTGCCCTACTCCGATAACCACTGCTGAATACAATGCTGGCGGTACTGACGCTAGCGGAACGGTCATTACTTGGGATTCCGAGCCTACCGCTATCGATGAGCCTAAACCCGTTGCTATGCTTGTTTCTGATGAAATCTGTTCCTATCGTCCTCTTATCAACTCGTATCGTATGGGATTGAGCCGTAACGGGGCTGGCGATTTCGTGAACCAACATTTGCAGTGGAAGGGAGCCATCGGAATACGTCCGTTTGAGAACGCAATAAGGCTTAATCAATCGGAGTGATCCCCTTGATTAATCCAAAATGTCCGTATGATGATAAGGATTGTCCGAAAATAGCCGAAATGGATAGGGAAATCGAAAAAATCAGTACGGACATTAAAACCCTTTCTCATTATCTATATTTGATAATTGGGATGATTGCGGTTAATTGGGGTGTTACATTATGGCGATTACCATTTCGATATATTCCCATTTGGTGAATTGTGACCGTTATCATTTGCTCAATCCCAATGAACAGATTTCAACGGCTCCCATCTATCAAGAAACGGGAATTACCTTTAACGGATTCGATCAACCTGTAATAGTCAATACATCCATAGAAAACATCTATCATTCAAGAATCGGACAATTGCAATTTACCGATTTCAACAATTATGATCCCATATTTTGCTTAATTAGGGATTTCAAACCCATAACCGCAAATAAAACCGCTGTTTATCTTGAATTAGACGGATGGATGAATTATAAGAATAGGTTGAATTTTGGTTATAATAATTATCTTTTTGAAACCACAAAAGAAATAGACTATCCTTATTTTGAGCTCAACGCTAAAAACAAGATAATCAACAAACTAGAAAATATAGAAAATTCAGTCATATTCAATGTTCTAATGCTTTATCACGACTCACTTTTAAATCAAGACGTAGTTTATTATTTCGCATTTTATAGAATATACGGATTCGGGTTCTATTCTGAACAAATGTTTATTGCCATGCAAACATTGAATATTGATACTCATAACATTATCGGAATCTATCTATCTCCGTTTGACGTTAACGGATGGTTCACCAATAAGGTTTATGAGAATTCCCCGATGACGTTTCAAGTGTATTCAAGGGAATACAATTCATTTATTACTTATTCTAAGAATAACCCCAAATATAAACAAGTGCAAATAATCGATAATTATCTACAAAAAACCGTAATAACCGATATGACGGGTTCGCTAGTCTGGACGTCTATTAAACAAGACAACGGAGAAAAATACATCATTTACAGAATCGATTTAAGATATGACGGTTGCTTGTGGGATTGTTGTATTAAATCCGATATCAACACGTTTATTCAGTATTCACCTAACAAGAGATTCGCTATTACTTGTGTCGATTTGGGATTCTTTATAGATTATTATCAAGAATATCAGAATATCCAGAAATCTGCCAATTCTGAATTAAGAAAGGCTCAACTTGAAAAACAACTTATCGACAATATAGGCGGGATCGTTTCAAGTACCACGTCGGGAGCCGTCGGGGGTATGATCGGTGGACAAGGAGCGATGGGAGCCGTTGCCGGGGCAATCGGTGGGATTGCGAACACCATAACATCTTATTATTCAACGTCCGATTACAATAAGAAATTAGAAATCATTGAAGATAAACAAGCGAATATACAATATGATTCCATAATCACGGGTTCAAATACGTTTTTTCCGTTCATCACGGGTGAAACAGAACCATGTTTTAATTTAATGACAATAGATAGTTCATCGATAAATTCAGAAATGTTCAACAATTCAATTCCTTATCTAAAATATAATTGTCGGATTCGTTCTGATGATTTATGGAATCTGATTGAAAACAATACACCGTTATTCATTTCGGGTGATTTTGATTTTATCAATGTGAATCAAGAATTAGCCAACCAATTGAATGAAAGATTCAAACACGGTGTATATTTTGTAAAATGGATTGGTGATACAATTGTTTGATTGGTCGTTACGTGATTGGATAAAGGACGGCAAAAAGCCAGAAAGACAAACACAACTTTATTATCTTGCTAAAATCGAAAGGCTGGCAACATCGCAATTCAAGTATTCATCTAAACAAGTTGACAATCTGTTTCTTATCGAAAAATATCTGTTTTTAGATGGTAAAGTGATGATTTGGAAATCCGATATTTTCGGATGGATAATAACAAGATGTATGGAAACGGGTTACGATATCAACGGTTTGGCGATTAGATGGAAACCTATTGTCATCCAACCCAAGAACGGACAAAACATTCCAACCCCAGAAATGGGTTTAGATGATGATTGTATCGTAATCTATGATGTGTATAACAGGGTGACACGTTCGAATTTTGCGACTATTTGGATTGATGAAATAGCGGATATAGACGAAACGATAAAATCACAAGTTTTCTTACAAAAAACCCCGATGATAGCCGTTTGTGACAATCCGAAAGATGTTAATCAAATCAAGCGTAGCATTATCGATATTGCGAATAACGTTAAAGTTCTATTTGTGGGTAAAGACATACGGAGCGAAATAAAATCATTGAGTATGAACGCTCCGTTCAATATCTCCGATTTACAAGCACTATTGAAAACAAAAGAATCGGAAATGTTGGAATTTCTAGGTATTGATTCACAATCCACTTATCAGAAAAAAGAAAGGCTCATAACATCCGAGCAAGAATCCAACGGTCAAATATTGACTTATCTTTTGAATGATAGATACGAATCTAGAAAAAACGCACTTGAAAAACTGAAATCGAAAGGTTGCATTATTGAGATTGAAAAAGTATCTTTGGACGATCCCAATACACCCGATGAAATCAAAGGGAGTGATGTTCTTGATTCCGAAAATTAAGCCTTTCAAACCGATAATCGGGGATGATCTCCCTACTTATTCAATGCGTCTTAGGGATTTACCCGATGGTTTTCATATAACAGATATAGAAATCGATCAAAGCCTATATCCCAAGACTTATGAAATCAAAGATAGGATTCTTGGAATCACTGAAAAACATTATAGGAATTTTCAAGTGAACGGTATCACATTGCAAGATTTCAAAGAAAACATACAACAAACCTACGATGAAAACGCTATTTCCTTTGAGAAAATTCTTAATCTTTATCCAAGTCTGGATATGCTCATTGGAAACAAGGTTTATGAGAATACTATAAGAGATAATGAGAAATCCAGCAATAAGGCGATAAGCGATATCACCAATGAACAATTGTCGAATTCTGGGAATCATGAATCAAACGCTAATAAGACAAGAACCGATATCAAAGATAATAATACCGTTGAGCTCAACGATTCACAAACCGACAATAATTCTATCAGTGTTAATCAATCGAAAGAAAATAAGACTAATTCATCCCAGAATTCAGAATCTGGAAATAACACCGAGAATCAAAATATCATCAATAACGAGAATGAGAAAAACAACGGAAATAAGAATATCACGAAAAAAGACAATAACATTCAATCTGAAACGGAGAATTCAATCAATAGCCAGACTGACACCAAATCAAGGAACGTTGTTAAAAAGGACGATAATATCCAATCTGAAACAGAAAAAGACGATTCCATCCAAACGGATGAAAGTACAAGGAATCTTACAAAAAACATGGAAAATGTGAAATCAAGCACTGAAAACAAAAATCATGATCATTCGGAGATTTCAGTATCACTTGATAGTAGTAATCTGAACCCCCATAGTAGGACAATAGATAATGAGAATGATGGTTCGTCAGAACATGAGAATTCATCGGATATTGAAAATGAGCATATAACAAGCCAATCCAATATCAAGAGTGATAAGAACCGTAATCTTTCGATGAATTCAATAAGCGACGAAACGGAAAATTCCAACGGAGCCATTGATACGAGAAACGATAAGAACCGTTCTGTTTCAAACGATACCTACGGTTCGGAGAATGAGAATTTTAATAATACAAGCGATAAATCCAAAGTAGAAAACAATACGAAAATCGGAGAATATAACAAAAATCAGAATTCAAGCGGTTCTGATACTACCGTTTTAGATGAAAATGGTAACATCATCGATACAAGCAAATCAAAGGAAAATAAAGAAAAATCCGAGAAAGAAACTATCAACGGGATTGAATCCCAATCGATTAGTAATAAGGACAATTCCGAAACCGTTTCTAATACCAATAAGATAGGTAATGAAACGAACAGTGAAAAAGAAAGATATTCAGAATCAAAAGTCAAAACCACTGATAGGATAGGGAATGAACAACCTATTGATATTTTCAATAATTTTATTGACAAATACCCGAATATAATCAAAATATTCATTTCCTATTTCAAAGATGATTTCGTGATATATGAATCTGGAATATTCTAAGGTGTATAATATGAGCGTCAGTACATCCGAACTCAAAGAACTGATGGAAACAATAACCGATAGCACGGTTAAAACTACCATCAATAACGCAATTATCGACGTGAAATCATTCACGGATTCCACCCCTAATTATTCAAGTGCCATCAATCTTGATAACGTAAGCGTCACCCATTCAACACCCCAGAACGGAATATTCACATTCACGTTCAAAGGTTCTTACGGGATCACTATTACGATATCTTATCGTGCTTGAAAACCTTTTAACGGGGGTGATCTCCCCGTAATCCTTACGGTGATAATATGGTTGATATCGAACCTTTCAAATTCGAAAGATGTACGGCATTTAAAGAACGTACTGATTTAGCAATTAAACTTAACGAAATTATTGAAAAAATTAATGATGGGGATATTATACCCGATTCGTTTAAAGAAAGAATTAATCAGATTGAAAGAGATATTGCAGATATTAATGTTAGTATTGCTGATATTGATACTGAAATATCAGAACTTAGTGATTCCGTTGATACAAGTATTGAAACTGTGAATCAGAGAATTGACGATGAAATTGCAAGTATTGATGATGCTTTGAGTCTTAAAGCAGATATAACGCAACTTAGCGATGGTAGTGTTACAAAAATAGGAACTGTTACATTAGGAAATAATACACAACCTATATATTTAGTTGATGGTGTTCCTACAAAAGTTTCTGATGCTTTTGCAGTTAGAGGTAAAGATAATACATTTAGTGAAGATAACACATTTAATAAAAGTATCGAAACTAAAAATGGAATAAAAGCACCAATAATAGGTAGACAGGCGAATAATACACCCGCTAGTGGTGATATAGAACCTTATAACGGTTGGCGTGAAATGTTTTCTTATACACAAGGACAATATGATAACGGTTGTCTATTGTGTATATTCAACCAAGAAGAATTTAAAATCTTATTTGTAGGAGCCATTTATAATTTTGAATCAATGAAGATTATAAAAACCGTAGCAGGCAATTTGGATATTGCTTATAGAAATGATACGTCTAAAAAGTGGGTATTTTATGCACGTTCCGCAAATCATGTCTATAACGGTACTAATAACGCACCACATCCAGTTATTTTACCAATTAATTGTTGGCAAAGTACGGGAACAATAAATATAACTCAATCCAGCAATAGAAATTATCTTAATAATGTAGTTTATAATAATATGGATATACCAAATATAGCAAATTACGATAGTTATACATGGTATAAACTTTAAAAATGTGGGGTGTAAACCCCACTAAAACCTTTTAATCACGGATTCCAGATTATTTGAATCGTGAAATTATCGTTGCAAGAACCGTTTAATGCTACCAATTCATCAATACAATCCTTAATCAAAACCACGTCAAAATAATCCTATTGTGAAACGTGATTATTCTCAATAAATGTAATCCGTGTCATTCGTATATACCCCTACATTCATATTTGAATTCATCAAAAGGTTTTACATCGTCTATTTTGATATGAAACGCTTTATTATCTATAACACCGAATTTTCTTTCTATCTATATTTTAGTGCAAAATAGCATAGTATCATAATTCGTGTAATTGTAAATTTTATTATCGAATTCAATTTCGAATTGCATATTTTCACCTATCATCATTATCAAAATAATATCCGAGTGCCAACCCCATTATCATTAACCCGATAAGCCATAAGTAGAAAATTAAAGCCGTCATTCGATCACTTGTAACCGATGGTGAATATCATTCTATAATCATATTCGGGATCATCGTCTAATTCATCACCTTTCAAAGAATAAGTATAATTTTTATCATCACATGATGAATAAAACTTTAAAAGGTTGATTATCTAAGAAATGAATTGAAATTCCCTTTCAAAAACCGTCCTATAACCGTTATTGAATACGACATATCTTGTAACCATTTCGTAACACTCCGTGTTAAATTAAAAGGTTGTTTAATAGTTGACGGGATCAAATCACGATCCCGTCTAAACGGTTTATTTATATACTCTTTATATACTCAAAATGCTTGAAAATTTCTTGAATCAGTTTGCGTAATATTTCGTTAAAGGTATGGGAATACCTTTTCAATCGAAACCCCGTCAGAATCGATTTACACATGATTACGGAGATATCGAATTTTTGAGCTCAAAGCGATTTCCTAAGATTTATTATCCAACGGAAAAACGCATAATAGGTATTCATCGAATCGAATATACACAATCCAGCGTTAAAGTGATTCTGGAATTCAATTCCAACGGATTTGATTCTAAGGTGTCTTGTTTCAAAATCGATGTATTCGGGTTCGCTTACATACGTTTCAACGTTCTTATTATGATTCACTTTCGCAAAATAGAATTTGCCGTCATAGATTCTTACTCCCATGTAATAACCGTCACTCATTAATTCAAAGTTACTTAGGGGTGTTTTCATGTCTGGACATTTGGCGATCGCTTGATATTCTTTGTAAAACGCATTATCGAAATATTCCGATAAATCCGCTTTATTCATGCTGGCTATTTCTTGCTTGAAAATCCTAGATAACATCTTTTGAGTCGGCTTTATTGAGTGCCATAAGATAGTACGGATTGCGGATAAATCATAATCGTCGTTTCTCAAAGAGAACGTATCGGTTACTTTGATTCTTTGTCCGTTTTCCACAATTGGCATATTCCAACCTACTGTATAGGGGTTAATCCAATTAAGGTTATTTCCTAAGTATAACGATCTCATTTGTCCGTTTCTTTTGAACGTCTTTCTTATTTCCATCGATTCATTAAATTCTGATATGAACCTTGTGTTATTGGTGTATCTTATCGGTAGGAATTCGTCTTTTATTTCCAATACGGGTAGTTTATCATATTCGTCATCATAACCCTTAATGTTATTTGCCGTGCTTGTCTGTATTAGGATGAGTTTTCCACCGCTGACGGGATCAATCAAGGTTTTCAAACCCGATTTAACCAATTCCAAATCGGGAGCGAAATTAAGCCACGAATTAACGGAAATCTTGAATTCATCCCTATTGTAACGTTCCCATAATACCGTTTTCCCATCGTGGATTAAATCCAATGCGTAAGACATGGCACTATAAGATTTCCCGACATTACGAACCGACGTCAAAACGGTATAATCGCAATTATACGACAAATCCGCTTGTAAATCAAGTTTGGTGTAATATTCGGTTTCACATATCGGTATACCGAGTTTTTCTATTTTCCGTTGCATAAAATCACTTTGAATTTATTGACGAACATATAGGATTTTCATTTACACCATCCCATATAACTAGAATATTTGAGAATGGCGCACTTTTTCCAGAATCTCCGAATTTCAACCTACCTTTAATGAATCTTATTTCTTTTGATTTCATACAATAATCGTGAAACCATTTTGTATCGGTTCTTGCTGGCAATAAGCCAACAATAATTATCTTGTGTTGTTTAGATTCGTTATATGCTTTTTCAACCCATAAAGGGATAATACGTCCGTATGGCGGATTCATAAAAACCGTTTCATTTTTCCATGATTTAGTTAATCCATTATCAACCCTTGTATAATGTTTAGCGCATTTGTAATTAATATTGTCAGAACATGGATCTAATGTGAAATGAAATTCATTATCCAACTTTTTAAAAAAGTCAATAGGTGTACTATAATATTCATCGTCCGATAATTGAACCGCAAACATTGAATTAGGATTCATAATATCACAACTTTATAGTTATAATCTAATCAGAATCTACTATTTTTATATCTAGATTTCCAAAAGCAAAATCTTTATTTTGTTCTTTTAACAAATTTTCAATATTTTTCATTTCTTTATAAAGTGTTGAACAATCTGAACCAATACGAATTTTTAAATTCATTTCACAAGAATAATTATTCTGTTTTAAAATTGGTAAATAATTTAAAAGGTTTGCTAGTCTATCAGTAAATTCAATATAAACACTACCAATCATTTAATCACCTTTATTCATTATCTAATAACTAATTTCGTTACTGAAATACCAATACGGATAATGTTTACAAAATTCAAACGGATTTAAACATAAAACAAAGTTCATTTAATCACCGTTGAAATATTCATCGCAAATTTTAACGATATGCTCACATAATCCGATAGGTATTTTAGCCGATTCAAAAGGGTTTTTGATTTGTTGAATTCCATTTCCATAAATTCCAGAATGTCCAACGGGTAGGTGACATTTGTCACCGTTCTTACAACACGGTTTGAATCTGGGGTTTGGATGGTTCGTCCAGATGTCGGTTTCCTTTCTGTTATGATCTCCGTATTGGCAATAAGTCACGGTGTAACGTGGCATATTCTCGGTGAAATCCATCAATCTCATATATGCACGTGGATTTTCTACAAAATAAAGGATATTGAATTTTGAGCTCAAATCCTTAATCATTTGAAAAAGTATTCTATTGTTTCTATCGCAATATTCCGCATATTGACTTTTAGGTATCGGGGTTCTTGTTATTTTGTTACGATGAAAACGTGTTCCAAGTTTTGAATAAGTAGCACAATCGGGAGATAACCAAATCACGTTAGGCATTCTATCACCACACACACACCTTATTTTATCGGGTGTCAAATCGTAAACGTTCATTACTATATCTGGGTGATAATCTGGATTATAATCTATTGAAACGGTTTTCCATCCGTGTTTTTTAAAGGTGTTTGACATTTGACATGATCCCGAAAATAATTCTAACATTATTCTATCTTTCATTCACTCACCTTTAAAGTAGGAATCAAATAAACGTATTCATCACTCACAAAGAAACCGATTGCGGTTTTTCCGTATTTTTCTTTGTATTTCCAAAACTCAATAGGATTCAATTCTAATTCAATGAAATTCATTTAATCACCGTCTAAAAATACTTGCTTTTGTCGATACCGTGAATTCCGTATCTACGATATTGATTGCCCATGTGTTCTTATCACGACGGGGTTTTGAACATTTTATACTCATTCCGTCTTTCAATTCAAGCCAATTCAATTTATCTTTAACTATTCTGGGCAATCCACCGCATTTCGTTATGATCTGATCTCCTATCTTTTCTTGATAGGTTTTAGGACCGATTATATTAACATCGATACCTTTTTGTTCTATTGACCAATCACCTAGATTTTTACCGATAGTGACATTAGGCATTTTATCACCTTTGAAAATGATCGAATCGGTGTCACAATATAGGAAATCCTTTGAATCGATCGACATTATAGCACGCATTAAAGTAACCCTACCCATCATGGCTATCCACATTCCCAAAGGTAAATAATACGTTGATTTCTCCGAAACAACCTTGATACGTTGCCATTCCCCGTTTTCAAAAACATAATCGATAGTTACCCCGTCTGGACGTGTAAGAAATTTACCATATAAAGCATTTAAAAGATATTTATAGAATAAACGTTTTGAACCCGTATTGTTCTTTTTCCCGTCATAAAGCATTTGTATATACTGTTTCAAAATGATGTTTTCCCTTAATTTGATATACCATCTTTTAGGGATTTCTTCATTATAAACGTCATATTGTTCTTTGATTATTTCGTATTCTTCAATCCAAATAGGATACGAACCATCTAAATAGAAATCATTAACGTATTGCCCACATTCATACACGGTTTTATACGCATATCTAAAAGCGTTAGATTTCGATGTCCATTGAACACAAGGAACATGGTTCTTTTTAAGAACGTACCATCCGATAGGATACACTATTTCCGTATGTTTGGATATCGGTTTCTCTTTGAGCAATCCACCATACGGTATCCAATCCCGATTCATTTGTGTCGGATACATTGAACGTGCGTCAATATGCGTGATATTCTCAAAAACCCCTTTATGGAACGCTTGACAAATACCGCCTTTAACCCCTAAACGTAACTCATTCTCAAACATTTCTTTCATTTCGTTTATTTCATCGGGATCATCCGTATTGAACATCAGTTTTTCGAAATTAGTACAATAATTCTTTTTGATGAAATTCTTGAAATCCTTTATAGTACGTCCAGCAATAGTATATGTTTTCAATTCGATAACAGAATCTTCAATAAATTTAACATATATTTCATACGTCAATCTTGCGTCTTGCATGGCATATAATTTTTCTTGCTCCGTAGGTTCTCTTTTAGGGAATTCCTTAGATTCAATATCGATTTTTTGTTTTCCAATCCATGATTTTGCAACGTCGTTTAATGTGCTAGCAACGGCAAAATTGGAAATATCGATAAATTCTATCATATATCCGCTAAAAATCGATCTCATTTTTACGGAGAAAACCTTTCTATCTGTTTCTAGAATTGACAATTCACCTTTTTTCAATCTACCTTTATATTCATGAATCAAAGAATATCCCGATTCCGTAATTAGAAATTTGAGAAATTGCGACAAATCAAACGTTAAGTTAAAAAATCCAACTTTTACATTATCCTTACATTC